>Ga0207422_1000239_pt1 | contig 208420 bp, 186 predicted proteins | sample MarCyaLeptolynsp_FD_187757 | JGI IMG/M metagenome (GOLD analysis project Ga0207422, IMG submission 187757) | Marine cyanobacterial communities from Panama - species 1 Leptolyngbya sp. (SPAdes) | ecosystem: Environmental > Aquatic > Marine > Unclassified | place: Panama: Panama City | collected...
AGGGCTCCTCTACTCAAAATCCGGCCGCCAAATGCCCGAAAGCACCCAACAGCACGAACTCTTGACGTCTCGCACAAAAAGTTAGCTTGATGCGCGTAAACGACATAGCAAAGGTCCCATCCAGCCAGGCTCCAAACCCAGCCAAACAGCCCTAAACCGCCGTCCGCGCATCCCTTCCAAACAAACCAACAATGTCAAAGAGCACGCCGCGCAAAACAGGACGGTGCCAAAGGCGCCGTCCTGCGCGACGGAGGCGGGTTATATGCCCCACCCCGACGGCTGTCAAACCCTTTATTAATCTTCCATGACAGCGCCGCTTCAGGCGTCATTTCCCGGGCACAATTGGGTCATTTCCCAGGCACAATTCCCTGTCACGGTTGACTTCATTACTGCACTGCCGCATGTTTCCGCGTCTTTTCATATGGTTAACGGCGCGTTCACTTTCAGGGGCTAAAACTCCAAGGCCGTTGGACAAAATTTGAGGGGGACAGTGAGCCTACGCCGCATAATTGATCGCCCGCTTGGGCGCTTCGCTAAACCTCTGACCTATCTCTTTATTCTGGGCCTGCCGCTATCGGCGGGGATCATTAGTCACACTTGGCCGACCTCCGCGACCCCGGTCGCGGTGACCGAGGGTCTGCTGGGGCCCGTCACGGCGCCCCCGATGACCACCGCGGCGGGAGTGGCGCAGCCCGGCCCCTTCAGGAACCCGCCCATCGCCTCGACTCCGCCTCTGGCCGCCGAGATCGACGACGCCTCCATCCAGGTGGCGGCGGCCGTCACTCGCACCCCGCAAATCGAACTAGAGCCCGAACCCGTCACGGAGATGCTCCAGGTGGCCCGCGGCGACACGCTCATGCGGCTGCTGCAGAATGCAGGCGTCGACCGCCAGGAGGCCCATAGCGCCATCACGGCCCTCAGAGACGTCTTTAGCCCCCGCGATCTGCGGCCCGGCCAAAAGATCGAAGTCGCCTTCGCGCCCGGCAACAACGGCGAAGATAAAGGCGCCCTGCAGTCGCTTCGGCTGCAACCCAGTCCGGAACAGGACATCCGTGTCGTTCGAGAGGATGCCGCCTTCGTGGCGCGCGCCATCGACCGGCCCCTCGTGACCCGCACCTCGACCGCCGCCGGCGTCATCGAGAGCTCGCTCTCCGCCGCCTCCAACGCCGCGGACATCCCCATCGGGATACTGACAGACGCCATCCATGTCTACAGCTTCTCCGTCGACTTCCAGCGCGAAATTCAGAAGGGCGACAGTTTCGAGTTCTTCTACGAGACGCGCCACGACGATGGCGGCCGCATGGTGAAGACCGGTGAGTTGCTATATGCGAACCTAACGCTCTCGGGATCGCCGATCGTGCTCTACCGTTATGAGAAGCAGGACGGAACGGTCGACTACTTCGACACGGAAGGGAAATCCGTAAAGCGTACCCTGATGCGCACGCCGATCGACGGCGCACGAATGTCCTCCGGCTTCGGGATGCGCAAGCATCCGATCCTCGGCTATTCCAAGATGCACCGCGGCACCGACTTTGCCGCCCCCCGCGGCACCCCAATTTATGCGGCGGGAGATGGCGTCATCGAGCGTGCGGGCCGCCACGGCGCCTACGGGAAATACATCCGCATACGCCATAACGGCACCTACAAGACCGCCTATGCTCATATGGCACGCTTCGCCAAGGGCATGAAGCAGGGACGCAGAGTCAAGCAGGGGCAGGTCATCGGCTATGTCGGCAGCACGGGCCGTTCCACCGGGCCGCACCTGCATTACGAGGTCATCAAGAACAACAAGCAGGTCAACCCGCAGAAGATCAAGCTCCCGACCGGCGAGAAATTGAAAGGCGATGAACTGGCAGATTTCCAGAATCATCGCCGGGAGATCGACCGCCTGCGCTCCGACGCTTCCGAACGCATGCTGATGGTCGATGCGGCCTGCGGCGGCGAGGATGCCGAGGAGTACGGCGAGGGCAGCAACCCCGGCTGCTAGCGGGCCCTCGCCCGCACCACGCATCCCTGCCCGCGACCTCTCCCGCCGCGACGGCCGGCGCCTCTCTTGCCGACTTCAGGGCACGGCGATAGTGTAGCGGCATGAACCTCATTGTTTCCGCCTATATCGAGAAGCGCACACGGCGCCGAGCCTGATTGGCATCCTATTTCCCGCACGCTGGCTTTGAGAACGATCTGTTTGTGCCGAACGGTTTCTCCGTCGCGCTGTCTCAATCCAGAATCTGACCATCGGGCCACGCGCTCCAAGCGCAGACAATCAATGAGGAACGACCTCCCGTGTCCCTTTCTCTGCTCTACGCCGCCGTTGAAGGCTTCGGCCTCGGCGGCAGCCTGATCATCGCCATTGGGGCTCAGAACGCCTTCGTCCTCAAGCAAGGCCTGCTCCACCGCCATGTCTTTGTCGTCGCCGGACTCTGCTTCCTGATCGACGCTACTTTGATTGGCATTGGCGCGGGTGGCTTCGCCAGTATCATTACGGCCTATCCGGCACTCCCGGCGATTGCCGCTTGGGGAGGGGCTGCATTTCTATTTGTATACGGGTGCAGGGCATTACTGGCCGCTATCGCACCGGGCCAACTCAATCCAGAGGATGCGCCGAAGAGCAACCAGTCTCTCGCTGCCGCAGTCAGCACGACACTGGCGGTCAGCCTCTTGAACCCGCACGTTTACCTGGACACGGTGGTGCTCATCGGCAGCATCTCGTCCCAATTTCCACCGACGGATCGCATCGCTTTTGCTTTGGGGGCCATGACGGCGTCGTTCGTCTGGTTCTATGGTCTGGGATATGGGGCAAGACGGCTGACGCCGGTCTTTGCGAAGCCTTCGGCCTGGCGGCTGCTAGATCTCTGCATCGCGTTCATCATGTGGTCTATCGCCGCTGGCCTGGTTCTGGACCAACTGGGATAGAAAAGGCGTGTGCAACCATCATCGCACACGCCCTTCCAGCCACGAGCTTTCAATTACTCAGCGGCGGCGACCATCTGACCGTTGATGATCAGACCTTCCGGTCCGGCAGTCACCAGCACTTCGCTTCCGTCCTTGATGTTCCCTTCCAAAATCAGCCCGGCGAGTGGATTCTGCAGTTCCCGCTGTATCACCCGCTTCAACGGCCGCGCCCCATAGACAGGATCATAACCCTTGTCGGCGAGCCAGACCTTGGCGGCCTGGTCCAGCTCCAGAACAATCTTCCGGTCTTCGAGCAGCTTGTCCAAACGCCGCAGTTGTATATCCACGATGCCGGACATCTGATCCCGGGTGAGCCTGTGGAACAGGAGCATCTCGTCCAGACGATTGAGGAACTCCGGCCTGAAGGCGGACCGAACGACATCCAGCACCTGGTCCCGCACTGCCGTAGAGTCCTCGCCTTCCGGCTGGTTCGCCAGGATATCGGCGCCAAGGTTCGACGTCATGATGATCAGGGTATTGCGGAAGTCGACCGTCCGGCCCTGACCATCGGTCAGTCGACCGTCGTCCAGCACTTGCAGCAAGACATTGAAGACGTCCGGATGCGCCTTTTCGATCTCGTCGAAGAGGACAATCTGATAGGGTCGCCGGCGCACCGCTTCCGTCAGAGCGCCGCCTTCCTCATATCCGACATAGCCAGGAGGCGCACCGATCATACGCGATACCGCATGCTTCTCCATGTATTCAGACATGTCGAGACGCACCATCGCGGTTTCATCGTCGAAGAGGAAACGCGCCAAGGCTTTCGTCAATTCGGTCTTGCCGACACCTGTCGGGCCAAGAAAGAGGAACGATCCTAGCGGCTGGTTTGGATCCTGCAGACCCGCCCGCGCGCGCCGCACGGCGTTTGAGATCGTGACGATCGCGTCTTCCTGACCGATCACATCCCTGCGCAACGAGTCTTCCATATGCAGCAGACGCTCGCGCTCGCCCTCCATCATCTTGTCGATGGGGATACCGGTCCAGCGTGAGACGATCGAGGCTACATCGTCTTCGGTCACCACTTCGTTGAGCATCTGGTGCTCTTCCGCGTCTTCCGCTTCCTGAAGCTGTCGCTCCAGGTCGGGCATTACGCCGTACTTCAGCTCGCTTGCACGATCGAGGCGACCTTCCCGCTGTGCGATTTCCAGGTCACTTCGCGCCTGATCGAGTTGCTCCTTGAGCCGCTGCGCACCGGCCAGCTTTTCCTTCTCCGCAAGCCAGCGGGCTGTCAGGTCCTTCGACTTCTGCTCCAGGTCCTGGATCTCACCGACCAGCTTTTCCAGCCGGTCCTTCGAAGCCGCGTCATCTTCCTTCTGCAGTGCGTTCTCTTCGATCTTCAGTTGCACAAGGCGGCGGTCCAGTTCGTCGATTTCCTCCGGCTTGGAATCCACCTCCATGCGCATGCGGCTGGCGGCCTCGTCGACTAGGTCGATCGCCTTGTCCGGCAGGAAGCGGTCGGAGATATAGCGGTTTGATAGTGTCGCGGCGCCGACGATAGCCGAATCCGTGATCCGCACGCCGTGGTGCAGTTCGTACTTTTCCTTCAGTCCGCGCAGGATAGAGATCGTCTCCTCGACGGAAGGCTCCGGCACGAAGACCGGCTGGAACCGCCGCGCCAGGGCGGCGTCCTTCTCGATATGCTTGCGGTACTCGTCCAGCGTCGTCGCACCGACACAGTGCAGCTCACCGCGCGCCAGTGCGGGCTTCAGCATGTTGGATGCGTCCATGGCGCCATCCGCCTTGCCGGCGCCTATCAGGGTGTGAAGCTCATCGATGAAGACGATGATCTCGCCGCCGGCTTCGGAGATCTCTTCCAGCACTGCCTTCAGCCGCTCTTCGAACTCGCCCCGGAACTTGGCACCCGCGATCATCGCGCCGAGATCCAGCGACAGCAGCTTCTTTTCCTTCAGGCTCTCCGGCACATCCCCGTTGACGATACGCTGCGCCAAGCCTTCCACGATCGCGGTCTTACCGACACCCGGCTCACCGATCAGCACCGGGTTGTTCTTGGTCCGGCGCGACAGCACCTGGATGGTGCGCCGAATCTCTTCTTCGCGCCCGATGACCGGGTCGAGATCCCCTTTCCGCGCCACCTCGGTGAGGTCGCGCGCATACTTCTTGAGGGCGTCGTAGCCTTCCTCCGCCGTCGCGCTCTCCGCGCGCCGGCCTTTGCGAATCTCGTTGATCGCCTTGTTGAGGCCCTTGGGGCTCAGCCCCGCGTCGCTCAGAGCCTTGGCCGACGGCGTACCGGCCGCCATCGTCAGGGCCAACAGGATGCGTTCCACCGTGACGTAGGAATCTCCGGCTTCCTGAGACAGGGTCTCGGCCTGCTCAAAGACCTTTCCGAGTTCGGGAGCCACGAAGGTTTGGCCCGCCCCCTCGACCTTGGGCAGCTTACCGAGTTCTCCGTCGACGGCCTTCAAGGCCACGTCAGGCTTGCCCCCGGCCGCGCGGATCAGGTTCGCGGCCAATCCTTCCTTGTCGTCGATCAGGACCTTCAGAAGGTGTTCAGGCGTGATTCTTTGATGCTTGCTGTTCTGGGCAAGCGATTGCGCGGCCTGAAGGAAGCCGCGTGAGCGTTCCGTGTATTTGTTGAAGTCCATGCTGTCTCAGCCCTCCTCTGCCGCACCCGCAAAGCAGCCTGCGGCCGATGATGCCCTACCGCCGATAATGCCATCGATCGGTTAACGGAACCCCGCCCAAACCCGCGGCGCGGGGCCGAATATTGCCCCCCGTGAGGGCACACACTGGATATAGGGTGTTGCTAAAAAGACACAAGACTCCCGGGGAGATATTTTGCACTGCAACAGGAATGCCGTCAGAATGACCCTTCTTATCCTTTTGCTAGCCCGCAAAGCGGCCCGGTATCCACAACTTATGGCGCGACAAAATGCCTCCGCAGGTGACACAGATCTGCCGCTACCCCGTCAAAGGCCTCAACGCTGAGGCACTGGACCGGGTCGAAATCCGCGCCGGCGAGGGCCTGCCCCATGATCGGCGCTTTGCAATAGCGCACGGGTCTACGCGTTTTAGCGGCGGCGTTCCCCATTGGCTGCCCAAGAGCAACTTCCTGATGCTGGCGCGGGATGAGAAATTGGCTCAGCTGGCCGTCAGCTTCGAGGACCAAACCGGTCTGCTGGCAATTCACCGCAAAGGCAAGCAGGTCATCAAAGCCAACGCCTGCGAAGCAATGGGCCGGACTCTGATCGGACAGTTCTTCGCCGGCTTCATGGCATCCTCGGTGCGCGGCGCGCCACGTTTCGTGGAAGCGCCCGGCCAGATGTTCAGCGATACCGAGGACAAGTTCATTTCCCTCATCAACCTGGAAAGCGTGAGAGACCTGGAACGCGTCGCGCGCCGCCCGATCGATCCGCGTCGCTTTCGCGGCAACCTGCTCATCGAGGGGCTCGCGCCCTGGGAGGAGCTGAAATGGATCGGGACGGACCTGAAAGTCGGGACGTCGATCCTGCAGGTGGTGGACTCGATCGACCGCTGCGCGGCGACCAATGTCGATCCCGAAACAGCCGAACGGGATATCAACATTCCGAAACTCCTACAGCTCGGCTATGGGCACATCATCATGGGGGTGTACGCGCGGGTCTCAACAGAAGGCGCCATCGCAAAAGGCGATGCGATCACCGCGCAAAGTTAGTGCTGCCCGCCAGCCGCCTCGCCTACACTATCGGCGTCTGGGCGCCTCTAGGCCTCAGGCGTAGCATCAGCCGGAGACACTTCCTTCTTGGACTCGTCGCTCTTCGCCTTTGGCGGCCGTCCTCGGCGGCGCTTCGGCTTGGGCGGTTCAGCACCGTTCCCTGCGCTTCCATCCTCTGCACCGGGCTGCGTCTGCAAGTCCAACTGCGTCTGCTTAGCGGACGACTCGGCGCCTTCTAAGTCATCGCGGGATTCCGCAACGGGCTGTGAGTCAGTCGCCGGAGACAAGACCTGGATCGCGGAGTCTGCCGCGCGGGATTTTTCTTCGTCACCCTCCGGCACAATAACGGTAATGGCTTCCGCCTTGCCCGCTGCTGTGCTCTCTGCGGGCGCTCCATCGGCGGCGGTCTCCCGCGACGCCCCTGAAGAGTCGCTCCGCGGTTCCTGCTGCCCATCGCGGCGGCCACGTCGTCCTTGGAAATCCTGACCGGAACGCGACTCCGCATTCTCGTTCATTACGCGGAAGTAATGTTCAGCGTGCTGGAAATAGGACTCAGCTATGATCCGGTCACCGCTTGACGTCGCATCCCGCGCCAGAGCCATGTATTTCTCATAGATCTGGCTGGCGCTTCCCCGGATACGGCCGTCAGGACCGTTACTGTCAACGGTCGAGTTGCGGGGATTGCCATGCTGTTTCCGATTTGGTCGGCCTCTTGGCCGCCGGCCACTATTGGAACCTTGTCTCATGCGTCAAATTGGCTACTGAATGAACATGCTGTGGCTCGCACATATACCCCCGCTGCCTAATCGGCAACTTCGCGAGCTTCCAAAACGTACTGGGACGTTAGGGGTGTAATATTGTGCCCAACCTTTCGAGCACCTGAGCTTCAAGCCCGATAGGCACAACCTAATCAGGATTCCTCTCCATTCCAACCCTTTTTTTCCGCGACCCGCGAACCCTTCGGTCTTGCAATCAAGCAGCGATCCATTCCCTGCAAGTCACGCGCGATACGCGTCACGTCCAGGCCCATAGACATAGATATTTCCGTAACATACTGGGCCTGGCCCGCTCCGATTTCCAGGGCGACGAAGCCATCCTCGTCCAACAGAGGTCGAACGCTCGAAAGGATCTCGCGATACGCTCCCAGGCCATTGTCGTCGGCGACCAAGGCGCGGAGCGGATCGTACAGACGAACTTCCGGTTCAAGCTCCGCCAGTTCCCTCTCTGACACATAGGGCGGATTTGAGACAATCACATCCCATTGCCCGCTCAGCGCATCGGTCCAGCTGGCGTTCAGGAAAGTGGCACGGTCCCTCAACCCCAATCGTTCAGCATTGCGGCGCGCCGTCGCCACTGCGCCGAGGCTCACGTCCACTCCCAATCCCCATGACTCCGGCAGCTCCTTTAAAAGGCTCAAGAGAAGACAGCCTGTTCCTGTTCCAAGATCCAGGAGCGAGTAAGGGCGCTGTCGTTCACGCAGAGTTTCCAGAGTTGCCTCAACCAGCGTCTCGCTGTCCGGCCTGGGATCCAGAGTTTCCTCGGACAGTTCAAAGGGAAGGCTCCAGAACTCTCGTGATCCGAGAATGCGTGAAACAGGCTCCCGCCGCACCCGCCGTGCCAAGGTGTGTTCTAAATCTGTCAAATGATGTTCGGCGAGCATGGCTTCCGGATAGGCGATCAAATCCCCTGGTCGGCGCCCCATCGCAGCGGCAGTCAAAATCCGCGCATCCTGTCGCGGGTTCGCGACACCGGCTTGGCGCAGGCGGTCACTCGCATGCTGCAGGGCCTCTCTAACAGTCATTCCATCTCCGCCAGCATCGCGGCTTGATCGGCGGCTATCAGGGGCTCGATCACTTCATCTAGCGCTTCGCCGGAAATCACTTTATCGAGCTTATAGAGTGTAAGGTTGATGCGATGGTCGGTAACGCGCCCCTGCGGGAAGTTGTAAGTCCGAATACGCTCCGACCGATCGCCACTGCCGACTTGACTGCGCCGATTTTCCGCGATCGCTTCTTGCTGCTCACGTCTTTGATGATCGTAGAGGCGTGCGCGAAGTACCTTCATGGCCTTCGCCCTGTTCTTGTGCTGCGATTTCTCGTCCTGACACTGAACGACGATCCCGCTTGGCATATGGGTGATTCGGACCGCACTGTCCGTCGTGTTAACGTGCTGGCCGCCCGCTCCTTGAGACCGGTAGGTATCGATTCTCAGATCCTTCTCTTCGACCTGAATTTCAACTTCCTCCGCTTCCGGCAACACCGCCACCGTCGCCGCGGAGGTGTGGATACGGCCGCCCGATTCGGTTACTGGCACGCGTTGCACGCGATGGACACCAGACTCGAACTTCAGCCGCGCAAAAACACCCTTACCGGAGATCGAGCCACTGGCCTCCTTGCAGCCGCCAATGCCTGTGTCGGAAAAATCCATGACCTCGAACCGCCAGCCATGCAAGGCTGCGTAACGCTGGTACATGGCGAAGAGTTCAGCGGCGAACAAGGCCGCCTCGTCGCCACCCGTACCCGCCCTAACTTCGACAATCGCGCTCCTCTCGTCGGCTTCGTCCTTCGGAAGAAGGTGGAGCTTCACCTGATGCTCTAGGTCAGCAATTCGCTCTTTCAGCGCTTCGGATTCGGTCTCCACAAGCGCCTTCATCTCTGCATCCTCGCCCCCATCGGCCTGCAGGTCCTTCAGGTCCTCGGCCTCTTGCTGGGCCTGGCGCAAGGAATTGATCGTATCGACGACCTGGGTCAAATCGGCGATTTCCTTGAGCATCACCGCATACTCGCCCGAACCCGGATTGGGATGGTCGGCCGCCAGGGCCTGCAGCTCATCGTAACGTGTCACAACGCGGTTGAGGCTTTCCTCCAGATTCACCTGCGCTTCCTCCTCGCATCCGCCGACCGTCGGGACGCCGTCTCATCGCCACTCAATCCGAAAAGCCTCATCGCGATCTCTTCCAAATCCGTGCCGCCACCTTGCGCGACCGCTTGCCGTATGGCTTCCGAAGGGTTGTGAAGCAATCGCTGGACCAATGCGTGTGTCGCCTGCTCCGCGTCGCCGCGAGACTCCGCTAGAACCTCCCGGCGCACCTCTTCAAAATGGCTGCGCAATGCGGTGATGGTGGGGGCGGCCGTCCGCGCCGCCCGCTCCTGCAGAAACCTCGCAAGCTCCCGCCCCAGCACTTTCCAGGCTAGGGTCGTCGCCACTTCCCGGGTCGCCTGACCTTTCCGGGCCACAGACTCCAAATCGTCCAGATCGTAAACAAAGGCGTCTTCTATATCCGCCGCGGCCGGATCGACATCACTAGGTAGCCCCGCATCGACAACAAAAATTGGGTGGCGGCGGCGGCGCTTCAAGGCTTCGGTCAGCAATCTGTGGGTTAAGGTCCAGCGTCCGGCCCCGCGGTCGCAAATGACGATATCCGATTCGCTTAGCGCATCGGAAATCTCGCTCCAAGGCCGATAGTGGGCGGCTAGCCTGTGCGCGACGGCCTCGGCCCTGGACTCGAACTCGTGCATCACAACCAGACCGGCGACACCGGCCTCATCAAACTCCCCGGCCAAGAGCTCACCCATCTCGCCGGTTCCCAGCATCAGAACATTACAGCGCCGAAGGTCCCCGTGGATGGTGCGTGCCACCTGCATCGCTGAGGAGGCCATCGACACGGAGTGTTCGGCTACAGGCGTCTCGCGTCGCACGCATTTTGCGGCGCCATAGGCGGCCTGCAACAGGGGTTCGAGTACCGGGCCAGTCATGCCCGCACCCGCCGCAATGCGGTGACATTCCTTAACCTGTCCCAGAACCTGAGGCTCACCTATGATCTGGCTATCGAGCGAAGCCGCGACAGCAAAGAGATGGCGAACCGCCGCCTCTCCTCTATGCTGATAAGATTGCTGCTGCATCGCAGATCTATCCTCGCGCGCGCATTCCGCAAGCAAGTTTTGCAAAGGGTCGAGAATCTCCCCGGAAGACGCAGGCAGTGCGACAAAATCCAGCCGCTCACAGGTCGCGATCACCATACCTTCGGCGGGACCAACACTTTGAAGCTTCTGCAATATAACCGTAGGCTCCGGTTCGTTCAGGAACATACGTTCCCGTAACGATGGAGACGCGGTGCGAGAATTTGTCCCCACCACGAGCAAGCGATCCAGTGCATTCTCAGAGGCAGAGACCATGTCCTCTTTGCCCCGTTTCAGGACTCATCGAAACGATCCCAATTGATCTTTCAACGACGCGAGTGGTACCAACTTCTGTTCGCCACTCCCCAAGTCGCGTAGCGTCGCGGATTCTTGAGCCAACTCATCCTCACCCAGCAGCACGGCAGCCACGGCATTGATCCGATCCGCCCGACGCATCCGCTTCTTCATGTTGCCGGAGAAGGCGACATCAACTGCGAAGCCGTCACGGCGCAACTCCGCGGCCAGGCGATTCGCGACTTCGGAAGCGGCGTCACCAATTGGAACAATCGCGATGGGCCGACGCAACACCGGTTTTTTCGATGCCATCAAGGCAATTCGCTCGACGCCGGCTGCCCAACCAACACCGGGCATGGCCGGGCCGCCCATCATCTCCATAAGGTAGTCGTAGCGTCCGCCGCCCATGACCGTGTCTTGCGCACCCAGTTCATCGGTCTTGAACTCAAAAGCCGTATGACAGTAGTAATCCAACCCACGCACCAACCTCGGGTTCAGCACATACCCGATGCCGAGCTTCTCCAGTCCGTCCTTCACCGCGCCGAAGAAGTCCTGGCTTTCCTGGGATAGGAAGCTTGCGAACACCGGGGCTTCCGCAACCAAGGCCTGATCCCCTCGGTTTTTGGAATCGAGAATCCGCAATGGATTGCGATCCAGGCGGTCCCTGCTGTCGTCGGAAAGCCGATCCTTGTGATCCTGAAAATAGGTGACAAGCGACTCGCGGTAGGCCTTGCGGCAGTCGGGCGTGCCCAGGGTGTTCAACTCCAGACGAGTCCGTGACAGGATACCGAGTTCGTCCAAAATATGCGCGCCGCAGGCGATAATCTCGACGTCTCCTGACGGATCGGGTACGCCGAAGAGTTCGACACCGATCTGATGAAACTGCCGCTGACGCCCTTTCTGCGGACGCTCGTGACGAAACATCGGACCGCTGTAGTAGAACTTCAATGGGAGCTGCTGTGTCAGGCCGTTCGACATGACGGCACGAACGACACTGGCGGTATTTTCCGGCCGCAAGGTGATCTGGTCGCCATCCCCGATGGCGAAAGTGTACATTTCCTTGGTGACAATATCTGACGTATCGCCGAGCGTCCGCTTGAAGACATCGGTGAACTCGAAGATCGGCGTCGACATCTCCAGATAGCCATAGCGTTCCGCAATCTCGCGCCCGGCCTCGGTCACGACGCGATGCTTTCGCATTTCCTCGGGCAACAAATCGTGCGTGCCTCGCACGGGCTGCAACACAGACAATGACTTTCTCCGAAATAGCTAAGAGCTGGCAGGGGCAGCGGGAGAATAGGAGTCTACGCCAACCGCATCTTTCGCTGGCGCGGCATGAACCGTACTTGATCCGTTCGCCGTACTCGGTAAAGCGGCGGTCTCCCGGGCTTTGATCTCGGCCGCCTTTTTTTCGATCAGCTCAACCAGATGCTCGACGATATCACCATCTTTCAAACGGTGACTCGGCACACCACCGATATAGATCTGATGGGTCCCCTTGCCGCCCCCGGTGATCCCCATGTCGGTCATGGTGGCCTCGCCCGGCCCGTTGACCACGCAGCCGATGATCGAAACCGTCATGGGCGTGGTGATATGCTCCAGCCTCTTTTCTAGAACCTCGACGGTCTTGATGACTTCGAACTGTTGGCGCGCGCACGAAGGGCAGGAAATCACATTTACGCCGCGATGGCGCAGCCCCAATGCCTTGAGCAGATCGAAGCCGACCTTGACCTCTTCCACCGGGTCGGCGGAAAGGGAGACGCGGAGCGTGTCGCCAATTCCGGCCCAGAGCAGCGCCCCGAGCCCGATGGAAGACTTTATGGTCCCACTGCGCAGCCCCCCCGCTTCCGTGACGCCAATATGCAGGGGATAGTCGCACGCTTCCGCCAAACCCTGGTAAGCGGCAACTGCAAGAAAGACATCCGACGCCTTGCAGGAAATCTTGAACTCCGTGAAATCGTGGTCTTCCAGAATCCGCGCATGGGTCAACGCTGATTCCACCATCGCTTCCGGACAGGGCTCGCCGTACTTCTCCAGCAGGTCTCTCTCCAGCGATCCGGCGTTCACCCCGATACGCATTGAACAGCCGTGATCCTTGGCAGCCTTCACAACTTCGCGGACACGGTCGGCGGACCCGATATTTCCCGGATTGATCCTGAGGCAGGCGGCCCCGGCTTCCGCGGCTTCGATTGCGCGTTTGTAATGAAAATGAATATCCGCGACGACAGGAACAGTCACTTGCGAGACAATCTGCTTCAGTGCCGCCGTCGAATCCTGATCGGGGCAGGAAACCCGGACGATGTCCGCGCCCGCGTCCTCCATGGCGCGAATCTGCGTCACGGTGGCCTCGACGTCGGAGGTCAGGCTGTTGGTCATGGACTGGACCGTGATAGGCGAATCACCGCCAACGGGGACGGATCCGACATGGATTCGCCGCGATTTCCGCCGGTAGATGTCCCGGTAGGGTCGGATCGACATGATCAGGTTTCCCACTGCCTCACCCTCCGCGACCCCTGAAGCCGGGGCCGGGGCGAGTTTCAAAGGGCTGGGGGCAAGATGCCGCGTCGCGACAAGAACTGCAAGACCGCCGGAAACCGGCGGAAATCCTTACTGCAGAGAGGCTGTTCCCCCACCCAGCAGGCGCTCGGGGTCCAAGGAGACGTCGCGCCGTACGACCCCGACCGGTCCGAGGACGGGCAAGCGCGTGCCGTCCAATTCAATGTAGAGGCCACCCGCGTTGCCAGTCAGCAGGGTCAAACCCTTCTTGTTCGGCACCTGGTAGCTGTCTCCTGCACGCAGGACTCGGGTCAGCAGCAGCTTTCCTTCATCATCCCGGACTTGAACCCAGCAATCCTGGGCGGCCACCAGGCGGACACGGAAATCCCCGTTGTCCTCGCCATAGACGATTGGCTCGTGCTCGCTGAAGAACCCGGCATCTTCCGGTAGTTCCGGCGCAACCGGAATACTCGGTGACGAATCAATGACCTGAGGGAATCGCGTCGCGTTGGGGGAGGTCGCCTCAGCGGACTGCAATGGGTCCGCCCTTGGCGTTTCCCCGGCATCTACAGGTGCGGTTTGTGCGGCTCCAGAGCCCGGAAGCGCTTCCGTTTCATTCGGCGACACCGCATCTGCCTCGGACTGGGCGCCACTATTGAAAGCATCTGCTATCTCGGCGTTGGATTCCGCCGACTCGGAGTCCTGAGCAGCCTCTGCCTCCCGCTGAGTTTCTCCCGCAGGGGCCGCCTCAACCACCTTCGGCTGGCTGGCCTCTTCTCTATCCGCTTCACCAGCATCCGCTTCATCGGCGGCCGTCGGGGCCTGCGCAGCGTCGTCGGAAACGGACGAAGCAACCGTCACGGCAGGATTGGCGGGCTCGGATGGCGTGGCTTGCACAACGGCTTCGTCCGCCGGATCACCGACAGCCTCGGCAGTTCCGGTTGCCTCCGGCGCCTCGTCGGCAATCGCCTCAACGGGGGTGGACTCTGCTTGCGGCTCCACGCTCACCGCGGCGGCCGCAGGCTCTTCTTCGACCTCCGCAGGCGGAATTGTTTCAGGTGCGGCCTGGGCATCAGCTTGCTCAGCCGATGTCGATTCCGTGAATTCGGCCGGTGTCGCTGGCACGGAAGACTCGCCGTCCGTCGCGGCCGTTTGCTCCGGCTCCGCCGAAACCGCCGGGGTCTCCTCGGCGGTTTCGTCCGTTGCGCCGCCGGACCCGATTAAGCTCTGCATACGCTCCGGCACATTGGGAATAAGGCCGGCAACGTCGGTGCCGCGGTGTGAAAGGTAATACCACCCGCCATAGGCCAGGACAGCGATCAGCCCACAAATCAAGAGTACCGCGGCGCCAGGTATCCGGCTCTCCGGAGCCGGCGCCAGGAAATGAAGTTGGGTCTGGCCGTCCAGCCCATCCACTTCCTTCTTGAAGCGCGTCACGATTTCGTTGCTGTCGAGGCCCAGAAACTCGGAGTAGGTCCGCACAAATCCGATAGCGTAAGCCGGACCCGGGAGGTCCTGGAATCGGCCCGATTCAATGGCGTCGAGATAGACGTAGCGGATACGGAGCGCCTCGGCGACACTACGCAGGTCCTGACCATAGGCCTGCCGCGCCTGTGACAGTGTGCGCGCGACGGATTCCGTTGCGTCCTCTACCTTTTCGCCCATTGGACCGCCGGGCTCGTTCCTGTTCTGTTCGTGCAATTCCGCAGCGGACAACGCACCGATCTCCTAACGCAAATGAAAAGGCTCGGGCAAAAAGCACCTTGAGCCCAACTTCTATCAGCTACAGGAACCAAGGTATTTGGGTATGGATAAAAGAACATTAACAGATTCGGCGGCTTAGCAAATATCGAGACACCCGCCAAACTACAGTGCAACCCCATTATCCGCCGCAAATTCGGTCAATTCGGCCCGCAGTGATGTGGCTCTCGCCTGAAGCAGTTCTTCCATACGGACCTCAAGGGGACCGGCGGCAAGCCCCCGCACCATGGATTTGACCCGCGGGACGGCTTGCGCGGAAAGAGACAGCGTCCTGTAGCCGCATCCGATCAGAGCCATCGCTTCGAGCGGCCGGCTTGCCATTTCACCGCAGAGGCTGAAAGTGCAATTCGCGTCCTTGGCCGCCACGGCAATCGATTTCAGCAGGCGCAGAACGGCGGGCGATAAGGGGTCGTAGCGGTCCGCCAACCGATGATGACCCCGATCGGCCGCAAAGAGGAACTGCAACAGATCATTGCTGCCGACCGACACGAAGTCGCAAGCGGTGAAGAGTTCAGGCAGTTGCCAGGCCAGTGCCGGAACTTCCAGCATGACGCCAACCTTGATCTCCGGAGGCACCGCGTTGCCAAGGGCCAGCTGCCGTGCGATTTCCCGTTCCAGCAGGCCGCGGGCCGCCTGAACCTCCGAGACTTCGCTGACCATAGGAAACATGATCCGCAGGGGTCTGCTGGCCGATGAACGGAGCAGGGCTCTGAGCTGCAGGCGAAGAATGGCCGGCCGGTCGAGTCCGATCCGCAAGGCACGCCAGCCCAGGGCAGGATTGGTGTCCGGGCGCCCCTGCCAATAGGGCAACGCCTTGTCGCCACCGATGTCCAAGGTCCGAAACACGACAGGCTTGTCCCCGGCTTGAGCCAGAATCTCGCCATACCATTCCGTCTGTTCCTGGACGGTGGGCAAGGCATCGCGAACCATGAAAGGTATTTCCGTCCGGTAGAGCCCGACCCCCTCTGCGCCCGAATCATGCAAGTGCGCCATATCGATCAGCAGCCCCGCATTGATATGGAGCGAAACCCGCTGACCGTCTTTCGTGACAGACGGCAGGTCCCGGACCGCCGCGTAATCAGCCTGCCGTTGTGCATAGGCAGCCAAAGACTGACGGAAGCTTGCTTGCACCGGATCGCTGGGCCTCAGAAAGACCTGCCCATTCTCCCCGTCGACCATGGCGAGCTCTCCTTCGCGGGACTGCGCCAGGATTCCTTCGCACAGACCGATCACGGGAACATCAAGTGCCTTGGCAACGATCGCGACATGGGAGGTTGGGCCGCCTTCCTCCAGAACGATACCGCGCAGGCGTTCCCGGTCGTACTCCAGCAGCTCTGCCGGACCCAGGTCCCGCGCGATGAGAATGACGTCCTCGTTCGTTTCCTCCGCTTTGGCTAGGTTCGGGCCCAGCAGATGGACCAGCAGCCGGTTCGCCAGGTCGGTCAGGTCCGTCAGCCGGGCCCGCAGGTAGCTGTCCTTCACCTGAGCCATTCTGGCAGTCGTCTCGTTCTGGATTTTTTGCACCGCTGCTTCGGCGGTCAGGCCGCTGCGGATTGCTTCCTCGATGCGCCGCAGCCAGCCACGGTCTTCCGCGAACATCCGATAGGCTTCCAGGATGTCGCGATGTTCCTGCTCGGAGTTGTCGTTTGCCTGCCCGACGAGTTGATCGATCTCGGCGTGCATCCTCTGAACCGCCGTGCCAAGGCGCGACAACTCGGCATCCGGGTCATCCGCAACAATGCGCGAAATGACGATGCCGCGCCGTTGCGGCACGATGCGGCCGATACCGAACCCACCGTTCAAGACCTTACCGGTCAGCCGCGCTGGCATCCTGACATCGCGCACCACACCGCCCGACCTGCCCAAGACCGGCCGCAGGTTACTGGCCAACACCTCGGCAATCACCATGGCGACGGTCTCTAACGCCTCCAGGGCCTCATCGGGGTATTCCCGTTCCCGGATATGCTGGACGGTCAGAACGCCACAGGTTTCACCGTTGCGCTGAATCGGAACGCCCAGGAAAGAACGGTAAATCTCTTCTCCGGTCTCCGGTCGATAAGCGAAGTTGGGATGCTTCTGCGCATCGGGCAGTGCAAGGGCCCTGGCCTCCTTGGCTATTAACCCGACAAGGCCCTCGCCAACTCGCAGGCGTGTCTGATGCACCGCTTCGGGCTTCAGCCCGCGAGTTGCGAAGAGCTCCAAAATCTTTTTCTCACCCAGGACGTAGAGAGAACAGACATCTGCGCCGATGTCCGCCGCGATGATCTCCACGACCTTGTCCAGCCGCTCCTGCCCGCTGCCGCCCCCTTTCATCAGATCACGCAGACGGCGCAGCAAGCGGCGGGAGCCCGCCCAGACGTCGTCGCCCACGGGCGCCGCCGTTACCACCGGGGGAGAGTGCCTGCGGCCTCTCTTGAGGCCGCGCTCAGGTCACGCAGAGTCGAGTCCATAGACTGTATGCAGGCTCCTCAAGGCCAGTTCCGTATACTCCTCGGCGACCAGAACGGAGACCTTGATTTCAGAGGTCGAGATAACCTGAATATTGATGCCCTTTTCCGCCAGAGCGCGGAACATGGTCAGGGCGACACCGGCGTGGCTACGCATGCCGACGCCAATGACGGAAACCTTGACGACTTCAGGGTCCCAGATCAGGTCGACGTAGCTGAGTTCCTCTTGATTCTGTTGCAGAACCTTTACGGCACGCGACAGGTCGTTCTTGACGACCGTGAAGGTCAGGTCGGTGCGCGCCTCGTGTGTCGACACATTCTGAACGATCATATCGACGTTGATCGCGTTATCCGCCAAGGGCCCGAAAATTTTGGCCGCAACGCCCGGCTTATCATCAACGCCAAGCAAGGTAATCTTCGCCTCGTCACGACTGTAGGCGATCCCACTGACAACTGCCTGTTCCACGATTTCGTCCTCGTCGACTACTAGGGTTCCGGGCTTGTCCTCAAACGACGACAGCACCTGGACCCTGACCTGGCGCTTCATGGCCATCTCTACGGAGCGGGTTTGCAGGACCTTCGCGCCAAGAGAGGCGAGCTCCAGCATCTCTTCATAGGTGATCTTATCGAGCTTCCGGGCCTTCGCAACGATGCGCGGGTCGCAGGTGTAGACCCCGTCGACATCGGTATAGATATCGCAGCGATCTGCGTTCAACGCCGCTGCCAGCGCCACAGCCGAAGTGTCTGAGCCGCCCCGTCCCAAGGTCGTGATCCGCCCTTGGCTGGAGATCCCTTGGAATCCCGCCACAACGGCAACTTGCCGCGCCGAGAAACGACGGTCGAACTCCTCGCAGTCGATATTCTGGATTCGGGCGGACCCATGCGAATCGTCCGTTTCCATTGGGATTTGCCAGCCCAGCCACGACCTGGCATCCACGCCCATATCCTGCAACACAATGGCGAGCAGGCCGGCCGTGACCTGCTCGCCGGAGGAAACGACCACGTCGTATTCGCGGAGGTCGGCGATCTGGGCGGCCTCGGTGACCTGCGAAACGAGACCATTCGTCACACCGGCCATTGCGGATACGATCACGGCTACATCGTTGCCGCGCTCGAACTCCGCCTTCACCCGGCGTGCCACGTTGCGGATACGTTCCAGGTCCGCGACGGAGGTGCCGCCGAATTTCATGACAATTCTGGCCATCGGTGTCCTTGTCTCGAAGCTTGCCATGCTGCATTTCTGTAGTATGGCAATGTGGCCCGTTTCGGGCGCTATCCATACCTTTTCGCAAGCCCCCGTTGCAAGGGACGCCGTGTCGAGAGGACGGTCCAGTGAGTGCAAACCCATCCGGCCAAACCGTTGACCCGGAAGAGATAGAGAAGTTTGCCGCCCTGGCTGAGGAGTGGTGGGACCCCGACGGCAAGTTCCGGCCCCTGCACCGGCTGAACCCGACGCGGCTGCGCTACATCCTGGACCAGATCGCGACACACTTCGGCCGCGACCCCTCCGGCGACCAGCCGCTGGCCAGCTTGGCAGTTCTTGATATCGGCTGCGGCGGCGGTCTCCTCTGTGAACCCCTCACCCGACTCGGTGCCCAGGTCACGGGGATCGACGCGACCCAACGCAGCATCGCAATCGCCACCGGCCACGCCCGGGAATCCGGTCTGAAGATCGATTACAGGGCCGCTACAGCCGAGGATCTTGCCGCCAAGGGCGAGAGCTACGATGTCGTCATCAGCATGGAAGTGGTGGAACACGTAGCCGACGTGGATGAGTTCCTGGCCGCTTGCACGTCACTGGTGAACGCCAACGGGGTGCTGCTGCTCTCCACTCTGAATAGAACGCCGAAATCTTGGCTCTTCGCCATTGCGGCCGCAGAGTACGTCTTACGCTGGCTCCCGCGCGGCACCCATGATTGGCGTCGTTTCCTGAGGCCGTCCGAACTGGCCGCCGGACTGCGCAAACAGGGCATGGAACTGGAGGATCTGACAGGGGTAGCCTACAACCCACTGGACGACAGCTGGCGGCTCGCTCCGCGCGATCTCGACGTGAATTACATGATGACGGCGCTGAAAGCCTAGGGACTCAGGAATTCTCGCGCGGCAGCCAGGGAATGCGCTGCACTTCGACGCCTTCCTCTTCCAGGGCCTTCGCTTCCTCGTCCGAGGTCTCGCCATAGATGTTCCGCGCATCTTCTTCACCGTAGTGAATCTTCCGCGCTTCCTCGGCGAACTCCGGGCCGACGTAATCGAAGTTCTTCTCGACGGTTTCGCGCAGTTTCGCCAGGGCTTGGCGCGCTTCCGCGGCCTGTTCCGTCTCCATCATGGCTTTGTGCGACATCGGCGGCGGGGTCGCATCCGATTTCTTTTTCGACCCGCTCAACGCAGGCGCCATCAGCGACTTTTCAACTTTGGTGGACCCGCAGACAGGGCAGGACAGGCTTTTTTCGGCAATCTGAGCCTCAAAAGCCGCGCCGTCCTGGAACCAGCCCTCGAAAACGTGGTCTCGCTTGCATTTCAGATTGAACGAAATCATCCCGCGGATCCGCACAACTGGATGGAAAACCTATAGCCGAGATATAATTGCGCCATCACAAAACGTCCAACTCTCAATCGAGGCTAGCAAAGAATATATATGAGAATCAATCGCATAGCCAAAAGCACCTTGGGAACCTGACCAGTGCCTGGGGCCCATTCCTCCCTTCAACCTTCACCATGGGTGCAGCGTTTCCTGCCCCTCTTGCCTCCTGGCCGGCCCGTCCTGGATCTCGCCTGCGGCAGTGGGCGGCACAGCCTGCTGCTCTTGGAGTGGGGTTTCCGGGTCACAGCCCTGGACCGGGACGTTTCTCGGATTGAAGAAGTCATGTCTCTCCACCCCGGAACCTTGGAATTCCTGGAGGCGGATTTGGAAAGGGGTGGTCCCTATCCGCTGCGCGGCCGCCACTTCGGCGGCGTTATCGTCACGAACTATCTCCACCGCCCCATCCTGTCCGATATCGTTGCCAATCTGGAAAAGAGCGGCGTCCTGATCTACGAGACTTTCGCAGTTGGCAACGAACGCTACGGAAAGCCGAGTAATCCGGAGTTCCTACTGAAACCGGGGGAGTTGCTGGCCGCCGTCCACGGTTTGCTGCAGGTGAAGGCTTACGAGGATCTGATCGTCGACGATCCCAGGCCGGCGGCAGTTCAGCGCATCTGTGCTGTTCGGGCCTAGCCGCCTGCCATCAGTCAAGAAGAGCAGGCGCCTCGAAGGATCGGTCCCCGGCCAGGCTCGGGATCATGCTTTGTGCCCGCGCACTATTTTCCGGGTCTATGACGGCTGTCACGAACCCGGGCTCGGTTCCGCCATCGGCCAGCACGCGGCCCCAGGGGTCGACGATCAGTGAATGGCCGAAGGTCTCCCGGCCTTCCGCATGGACGCCGCACTGGGCCGGTGCCATCACATAGCAGCCGGTCTCTATGGCTCTGGCCCGCAGCAGGCTGTGCCAATGCGCCTCCCCTGTCACACGTGTAAAGGCCGAGGGAACGGTCAGAATGCGGGCGCCGGCCTTCGCGAGGGCGCGATAGAGATACGGAAAGCGCACGTCGTAGCAGATGGTCAGCCCCAAGGTTCCCCAGGGAAGCTCGGCTGTGACCGATTCCTCGCCCGGGCGAAAGCGTCGCGACTCCCGATAGCTTTGGCCATCGGCGATCTCGACGTCGAACATATGAATCTTGTCGTAGCGCGCAGCGATTTTTCCGTGAGGATCGATCAGGAAAGAGCGGTTTGCCGCTCTCTCTTCGTCACGCTTAATCAAAAGAGATCCGATCAAGAGCCAGCAGGAAAGTTCAGCGGCCAGGTCAACGAAAGCCTCCAATCCGGGATGCGCTTCTTCCGGCTTGATCTTGTCACGGAGCAAGCGGCCCTTCGGCTCAAGAAGATCGGTCACCTCCGGGGTTGCGATCAACTCCGCGCCCGACGCGCTTGCAGCACGGATGTATTCAACGGCCGTCTGGATATTTGGTTCGAAGTCGCGCCCGTTGTTCAACTGGACGCAGGCGGCTTTGAAGGGGGCGGTCACGTCGCCGATGACAGCAAACCGTCAAGTTTGCCTGACGCTTCCAGGCTATAGAGCTCGTCGCAGCCGCCGACATGCGTGCCGTTCACAAAGATCTGCGGCACAGAGCTGCGCCCGCCGGCCCTCTCCACCATTTCCGCCCGCTTGCGTGGCTGCATCATCACGTCGATCTCCTGAAAAGCCACGCCCTTTGTTTCCAGCAGTTTCTTGGCCCTATAGCAGTAGGGGCAAAGCAAGCTCGAATAGACCTCGACTTCCACCATAGCCGTGACGTTTCACCCCGCTCGTATGCATTTTGCCCCAGCAAATGAATATAGTCGTACGTGCTGAAAATTACAGGGCTTTGCTCCCCTTGGCCCTGCAGCATTCTGCGCTTGGCATGGTCCCTGAAGCTGCAGTCCCGGTCACGACACCGTGCCGGAAGGCCTTGAAACCCGTGCCAGTATCAGCACGTCTACTCCTGCCGCGCCAGCACGTTTCAACGCCCGGCTGCACGCTGATACCGTTGCTCCCGTGGTCAAGACATCATCAACCAGCAACACGCGGCGCCCACGAAGCCAGTTGGCCTTCGAGGGCCTGACCCGAAATGCGCTGGCGACATTGCGCTCGCGCCCTGCCCGGCTGAGCCGGCCCTGCGAAGGAGTCGCCTTGACCCGGAGCAGCAATCCTGAATCCACCTTCGCACCCGTCAACTCGCCGAGCGCGTTTACCATCAACGCCGCCTGATTGTACCGCCGCTTGAACAACCGGGCCCAATGAAGGGGAACTGGAACAATAAGATCGCAATCGGTTAGGAGCTCCCCACCGGCCCTCGCCATCCAGTTTGCGAAGGCGGCGGCCCCTTCGGTTCGGTCGGCGTGTTTGAAACGCAAGACCAATCCGCGGCTGCGGTCGCCGTAGCGCATCACCGATCGCGCGCGGTCAAAGTCTGGAGGTTCCGCGCTGCAAGCACCGCAGACCGACTCGCGATGCGTTTCGAACTCGAAAGGCAGACCACATCGGACACAGTAGGGTGGCGCGATGAAGTCTACCGCTTCCCAACAAGAAGAGCAGAGGGTGCCGTTTCTCTCGACGATCTCATCGCAATTGAGGCAGCGTGGCGGCAAGATGGCATCGATCGCGCGAAATCCGATTGTCCGCCAGGATTGGAGGTCGAAGAGACCATGCATGGCTTGACCTTTTCAACCGGAGCTCGACGCTGCCAAAATCGAAAACTCATCCCGGATACGTTTCGGTGTACCATCCCCAACCAGAGTATAGATCTGCACCTGCAGGCGGTCTTCACTCACAGTCACCAACGCGTAATGATGAGCATCGTCGCTCCACGCGGCAACGAAATCCGGTTTCTCCACGGTGAACTTGGAGAAGTCGTAGCCTTGCTCCGACATGGAACCGGACGGTCCGACTTTTGCGTAGATGACACCGGTTCCAGCCTCGTAGGTGTCCAGTGACCGGGATGCGGCAACCGGCGCCCCTGTACCTCCCGCAAGAGGAAAGGTGCGCTCGAAGTTGCGATCTTGTCCGCTGAGATGAAGGTCCACACCATGCTTCGCGAAGACCGGCTCCAGGGCCTCCACAACCTCTGGTCGAATCGGATGCGCCTTTCCGTGAGAATAAAGTGGCTGGTGCTGGTAGACGATCAGCCACTTCATGCCGCGGCGGCGCGCGTCCGCGAGGTCGGCCTCCAGCCACGCAATTGACTCGTCACTCGGCCGGCGGAGTGGGACAAAAAACGAAGTGAAGTGAGCGTTGCCAATATCGAAAGAGTAGCTTTGCCCGCCGCCGAAACCTTCGGGATGCGCGAAGCGCGGCGCCCAATCCGAGAAACGCTCCTTAAGATGTATTTCATGATTGCCGTATTGGGCCATCAAGGGTGAGCGAGAGAGAAGCGGCTGCATTTGCCGGAACCAGGCATCGGCGGCTTCAGAAGCGGTGTGGTATCGCCCGTCCCGGTTCGCACAGGCATAGTCACCGCCGCCAAGCACAAGCAAGGGCGAATCCTTGGTGATCTCCTCAATGATCTGCGCAGTGCCCGATGCCATGCCGTCGACCCGACCCACCAGACAGGTGTCGGTGATAAACGCGAATTGATACGTGCTGCCCCCGGCCAGGGGAGCCGTGCGGGTTTGGTACGTCTTGCTCCAGGGTATCTGTCCGCCGACGTCTCCCGAAACGCGATATTCGTAAGCGGTATCGGGTCGCAACCCCTTCAAGACTGCCCGGTGTAATGCGCCGCTATTCGGCCAGATTCGGTTACGCGGGGTCGGCTGCCCACTGCCTTTCGTCTGGCGCCAATCCTCTGTGCCCACTTCACGGTATTCAACCAGGCTCTCATTGTCTTGCGAGCCTGTCGCCCAGCTCACGGTGACGGACGATATGGGGTCTGACGACCAGGAAAGATGAACCTGCTCCGGCGCCTCGTGCCGCGGTATGTAGGTGCAGAGCTTTTGCCGCTCGCAAAGAAGCTCGGGGCCCGCACTGATGAGAAGCACGAGAAGCGCCAATCCACCGGCACCAAAGGCAAGGCCCAACACGATCAATTTGCGCAGCAGTGATTTCATTTTAGGTCCTCTGCGTCACGATGACGGCGGGCACCATGGGCACCCGATCTCAAAAGGCCGCTCCCATCCAGCGAACGCATTCTGATCAAAAAATCCCCCTCTTGAGTCATACATGACGGAAAGTTGTAACTCCAGGGACTAGGGTCGCAGCGTCTTCCAGACACGATTGTCCGCACACACCATTTGACGCTTTGGCACGCGCGCGCATATTTCAGACATGGACGCGAATTTGAAGGTCTTCGACCGGATCCAGGTGCGCCGCCAGCGGGACCGCGCGGCGCCGCATTTCTCCGAACATGATTTTCTGTTTCAGGAGATCGCGGACCGACTCCTGTCGCGCTTAGAGGATGTGCGGCGAAGCTTTTCTTCCGTCCTCGATCTCGGATGCCATAACGGCCTCGTTGCGGCATACCTGAAGGAAACAGCGGGAAAGGACCGCTTCGTTCAGTGCGATCTTTCGCCGGCAATGGCAAAGACAGCCGCCCCTGCCGGCATGCAAGTGCTTGCCGCTGACGAAGAAGCCCTGCCCTTCGCGCCCGATACTTTCGATTTGGTGGTCAGCCTCCTCTCGCTGCATTGGGTTAACGACCTGCCGGGCACGTTGCTGCAGATTCGCCAGATCCTGAAGCCGGATGGACTTTTCCTGGCTGCTCTGATTGGCGGCGAAAGCCTTAAGGAACTTCGGATGGCCATGATGCAGGCGGAGCTAGAGCTTGAGAGCGGCGCAAGTCCCCGGGTCTCGCCCTTGGCCGATATCCGTGACGCCGGCGCCCTCCTTCAACGCGCCGGATTCGCGCTGCCGGTCGCCGATCTGGACTCCCTGACGGTTCGCTATTCCGAACCCCTCAAACTGATGCGGGACCTGCGTGGCATGGGCGAGACCAATGCCGTCGGCGACCGTCGCAAGGGCCTGACCCGAAGAACCACTCTATTGAGAACCTTGTCCCTCTATGAGGAGCAGTTTCGTCAGTCGGATGGGCGTGTCCCAGCCACATTCGACATCATTTACCTCACGGGCTGGGGCCCGGCTGCATCCCAGCCCCAGCCCCTCGCGCCGGGTAGCGCAACCACGCGTCTTTCTGCCGCCTTGGACGTCGAGGAAAGGAGCGCGGGTGAAAAGGCTGATCCGCCAAAATCTCCCGGGCCTTGATCTCCCGGACCGAAAGGCAGCGACAGCGATTAGAGCAAGTCCCGCAACAGAGGCACCAAGGGTTCATCTGCGGGCGGCATGGGATAGTCGCGGAGCCGTGCCGGGCGCACCCACGCCAATTCCTGTCCTTCTTGCGCCGTGATCTGCCCCTGCCAGACTCGGCAGGCATAAAGCGGCATCAACAAATGGAAATCGTCGTAGGCGTGGGATGCAAATCCGATCGGCGCAAGGCAGCTTTGCCGCGTATCGATCCCGAGTTCTTCGTGAAGCTCCCGAATTAAGGCGGCCTCCGGCGTTTCGCCGGGTCCGACTTTGCCACCAGGGAATTCCCAGAGCCCAGCCATGGCCTTGCCGGACGGACGCTTGGCGATCAGCACGCGGCCATCGATATCCACCAGCGCCGCCGCAGCCACCAGGACGATGGGCAAGCCCGTTCCGGCGACTCGCTGGTCCGCCGACCAGCAGCCTGAGTCCTCAAGTGCCTCATGTCCCGACGGCTGAGGCCCGGAGGAAGCCCCGGAAGATCCATTTGAGTCGATGGCCATGATCCTCTCGCTCTCGCGGCGCCGGGATGCGGAGGCTAGCTTCGGCAATGACTAGCTACGCCGGAGCCTAACTTCGATAATCCGCGTTGATTTCGATATAACCGTGGGTCAGGTCGCAGGTCCAGACCGTGGCCTTGCCCCGGCCGATCCCGACATCGACTTCCAACAGAATGTCTTGTCCCTTCATGTGGCGCGCTACCGGCGCCTCGTCATAGCGGGGAACCACCATGCCGCGCTTCGCCACCGCGATGCCGCCGATGGAAATTGACAGACGGTCCCGGTCGGCCTTCTCTCCGGCCTTTCCGACGGCCATGACAATGCGCCCCCAATTGGGGTCCTCGCCGGCAACCGCCGTCTTGACCAAAGGAGAATTCGCAATCGCCAAGCCGATGCGCTTCGCGGCACGCGCGGAGGCCGCGCCACTGACTTCGACCGTCACGAACTTGCTGGCGCCCTCTCCGTCACGCACGACTTGCTTGGCCAAATCCTGCAGCAGGTCGTCCAACGCGGCGCGGAAACTCCGCAGGACCGGATCGCCCGGTTTGGTATCCGCGCTTATCCGCCGATGCTTGGCCTGCCCTGTCGCCGCCAGCAACAGGGTATCGCTGGTCGAGGTGTCGCCGTCGACCGTAATGGCGTTGAAGGACTTCTCCGCACTCGCCGCCAGCAGTTTCCGAAGCAGCGCGGTAGGCAGCTTTGCGTCTGTTGCGGCGAACGCCAGCATTGTTGCCATGTCCGGCGCGATCATGCCGGATCCTTTCGCAATGCCGTTTAGCGTCACCTTGGTCCCGGCGATCTCCGCTTGGCGTGTCGCGCCCTTCGGGTAGGTATCCGTCGTCATGATGGCTTCTGCGGCCTGCGCCCAGGCTGTACCGGACAGTCCGGTCTTCAGTTGCTTGAGTGCTCCCGTCAGCTTCTTGTCCGGCAGCGGCTCGCCTATCACGCCTGTCGAGGCCACATAAATCGTGCGCGGAGGCAGGCCTAGCGCCTCCGCCGAGGCTTTCACAACCCGCGAAACCGAGTCCCGCCCCGCACGGCCGGTGAAAGCATTGGCGTTACCGGAATTGATAACGATAGCCCGCGCTTTGCCGCTGGGGAGGATCTTGCGGCACCATTCGACCGGCGCCGATGCCGTTAGAGACTGCGTCAGGACACCGGCAATCGTGGTCCCCGGCTCGAAAGAAAACAAGCAGGCATCAGTGCGGTCGCGATACTTGATCTCACAGGCACAGGTCGCCAGACGCACACCTGCCACGGGCGGCAGGTCTGGAAATCTGGCTGGCGCCAGCGGTGACCGCGAAACCTTCACGAAACTCCCCCCAAATGACCTACCAGAGCCGTCGCTGCTACTGGGCCGCTTCCTCTTCCGGTTTCGCTTCGGCACCGCCCTCTTCTGTAGCGCCTTCTTCCGTGGTCCCCTCTTGCATGGGCCCGGATTCCTCTTCGGCCTTAACGATCTCGATCTCCGCCCCTTCACGCAGGCCTGCCACCACTTCGTCGACCACCTCGCTGGTCAGAGCGCGCCGAATCTCCGGCTCCATCTCCTCAAGCGCCGGCGGATCGGGAAGGCGGCTGTCTTCCACCTTGATGACGTGAAAACCGAACTGGGTCTGCACCGGCTCGCTACTATAGCTTCCCGGCTCCAGTGCGAAGGCCGCCTGGGAAAACTCAGGCACCATCTGCTCGGCCTGGAAAAACCCAAGGTCGCCGCCCTGCGGTCCGGAAGGACCAGTCGACTTTTCCTTGGCCAACTCCGCGAAATCCGCGCCCCCATCCAGCTCCGCGATAACCGCCCGCGCATCTTCGTCGGTCTCGAGAAGAATGTGGCGCGCGCGGATTTCCGGTTGGGGCGGATTTTCCTCGATCATTTGTTCATAACGGGCCACCACGCGCTCTTGCGTGAGGCGTTCTTCGATCTCCCGCTCCAGGTACACGTCTCGAATGATGTCCGACTCTGCCCGAGCGAGACGGTCCTTAACCTCGTCATCGCCCGCCAGACCTGCACCCCGGCCGGCTTCCGCAAGAAGCTTGAAGTCGACGGCACGTTCCACCAGCAGCGGCATGACCGCCTGCAGGTTGGCCTGGTACTGGGCTGGCAGACGCCCGGCCATCTCCAGAATGGTCGATTGGCGGATTTCCTGGCCGTTCACTTTCGCGACGACGGGGTCCTCGGCCGGATCCTGGGCCAAGGCCAGCGCGGCTCCGGAAAGCGAGGCAAAAAGCGCCAGTCCGGCAACAGCATGCATTCTCATAAGGTCGTTCCTTTCCCGGCCGCCCGGCCGGGGCGGACGCTAGATCCAAGGGGAGGGCCATCATGCATGTCGCGGGCCCAGGGACAAGGCTTCTCGCAGGCTTTTGAAACCCGCTTTGAGGGAGGTTACTGGACCGAATCGGGTGGCGACGAGCCCTCCGGAAAGAGCTCGATTTCTGCCGATTCCCGCAAGGCCCGCGCTTGCGCCGCAAGCTGCTCTTCCAGGATTTTCTTCTTCAACTGAGCGAGGACAGCCTCGCGGGAAGCCTCTTCGTCCGACCGCCTCTCTTTCAGCTTGATTACATGCCAGCCGAACTTTGAGGGTACTGGGTTGGTGGTGAATTCGCCTGCATTGAGCCGCGCCAAGGCGCCGCTAAAGGCCGGGGCCATGCGGGCGGGCTGGAAGTAACCGAGGTCCCCGCCGCGCGCAGCGGAGGTGGCGACCGAGTGCTCGCGGGCCATTTCCGAGAAATTCGCCCCCTCCTTCAGCTTCTCGATCACCGCAAGAGCTTCCGGCCGAGTGGCCAGCAGGATATGTGCCGCGCGCACTTCCGTGCCTCCGGCACGCTCCGCCAGATGTGCGTCGAAGCGCCGATCGAGCTCCCGGGCGACGGCCGGACCGGAGGCGAGTTGGTCGGCGAATGCCCGGAGCATGAGTGCCTCCTCATAAACCCTGACCCGTTGTTTGATGTCCGGATCGGAGCCGATATCCCCGGACTCGGCCTTTTCGATCAGCAATCGGCGGTCGATCAACCGGTCCAACAGCGCCGGAAAAACCGCCTCCAGGTTTTCCCGATAGGCCGCGGGAAGGGACTCCCCGGATTCCATCACCTCCACCCAGTGGATTTCCACGCCATTGACCCGCGCCACGACGGGATTCCAGCGGCGCATGTCCTCCATGGTGTCGCCCAGTCTAGGCGGCGCCGGCGTCTCTTCTTCGGTTGCCGGCATCGGTTCCTCGGGAACGACGCTTTCGTCGCTCAACCAATCGAGGATCGGGTAGTAGCGGGTTCCCTCCCGATCGCCCGTTTCCGCCGACCCGGGCAATGCCGGGACTTCCGGCTCCTCTTCCCCGAGGGCCACGGGTCCTGGCCCCAGGCAAAGCAGAAACCCGCATCCCAAGATCGCTAAGCCACCGCGTGCAGCTCCTGGCATCCTGCCCCCAAGGGTCGTTGCTCGCATGACCCGGCAGCACTACCGGGCATCGCCGGATCTTGAACATGGAACGCGCGGTGGCGCAAGGATTCGGGGCTCCTGCGGCGGGCGGCCGTCGTTGACAGCGAGACCACCAGAGCCTATGTCTGCCCTTTATTTGAGTGGTGCCCCAACTCATCACAAAATCGAGGAATTTCCATGTTTGGCGCGCTGGCCAAGCGGCTTTTCGGTTCGGCAAATGACCGCTTTGTTAAGGGCCTTCACCGCTCGGTCGAGGCCATTAACGCCTTGGAGCCCGAACTCGAGGCGCTGAGCGACGACGAACTGCGGGCGCGTACGGACCTGTTCCGGAACCGCCTGGAAAAGGGGGAGAGCCCCGATGACTTGATGGTCGAGGCCTTCGCAACCGTGCGGGAGGCCGCGAAACGCACCCTTGGGCAGCGCCATTTCGATGTGCAGCTCATCGGCGGCATCGTCCTCCATAGGGGCATGATCTCGGAGATGAAGACCGGCGAGGGCAAGACCCTGGTGGCCACGCTGCCGGTGTATCTCAACGCCCTCGGCGGCAAAGGTGCTCACGTCGTGACGGTCAACGATTACCTGGCCCGGCGCGATTCCGAGTGGATGGGCCAGGTCTACAATTTCCTTGGACTTACCGTCGGCTGTATCGTCCCGGGCCTGGCGGATCAGGACCGCCGCGACGCCTATGCCTGTGACGTCACTTACGGCACCAACAACGAATTCGGCTTCGACTACCTGCGCGACAACATGAAGTTCCGTCTGGAAGACATGGTGCAGCGCGAATTCAACTTCGCCATCGTCGACGAAGTGGATTCGATCCTGGTCGATGAAGCGCGCACCCCCCTGATCATTTCCGGTCCGGCGGAGGACTCTTCGGAAGCCTATGCCAAGGTCAACACCCTGATCCCCAAGCTCTCGGAAGAAGACTTCGAGAAGGACGAGAAAGCCCGCTCCGTCACCTTCACGGACGCCGGCACCGAGAAGCTTGAGCAACTGATGGATAGCGCCGGGATGCTCGAAGAAGGCACCCTCTACGACATCCAGAACATCAGCCTACTGCATCACGCAAACCAGGCACTGCGCGCCCATAAGCTCTTCAGCCGCGACACGGATTACATCGTCAAAGACGGCAAAGTCATCATCATTGACGAGTTCACCGGCCGGATGATGGAAGGCCGGCGTTACTCCGACGGCCTTCACCAGGCACTGGAAGCCAAGGAGCAGGTTCCGATCCAGCAAGAAAACCAGACCCTGGCGTCGATTACCTTCCAGAACTACTTCCGCCTTTACCCGAAGCTGGCCGGCATGACCGGCACGGCAATGACGGAAGCCGGCGAGTTCGCCGACATCTACAAGCTGGAAGTCATCGAGATTCCGACGAACGTCCCTTGCGTCCGCAATGATGAGGACGACGAGGTCTATCGCACGACCCAGGAAAAGCATAACGCGATCCTGGAGCTGATTTCCGAGTGCAGCGAAAGGAAACAGCCGGTTCTCGTCGGGACGACCTCCATCGACAAGTCGGAGCAGCTCGCGAAGGTGCTCGAGGACGCCAAGATTCCGCACCGTGTCCTCAACGCCCGCTTTCATGAGCAGGAGGCCTACATCATCGCGCAGGCCGGTTCTCCGGGGGCCGTCACCATCGCGACCAACATGGCGGGGCGCGGAACCGACATTCAGCTCGGCGGCAACGTTGACATGCGCATCGCGCAGGAAGTGGACGACGGCCTGGACGAGGCAGCGCGCGCCGGCAAAATCAAAGCCATCGAAGACGAAGTCGCAGCCAACAAGGAGATTGCCCTTAAGGCGGGCGGCCTCTATGTCATCGGCAGTGAACGGCACGAGAGCCGCCGTATCGACAATCAGCTCCGCGGCCGCTCGGGCCGTCAGGGCGACCCTGGCGGTTCCAAATTCTTCCTGAGTCTGGAAGACGACTTGATGCGGATCTTCGGTTCCGACCGGATGGATTCGGTTCTCCGCAAGCTGGGGCTGGAAGAAGGCGAAGCCATTATTCATCCATGGGTCAACAAGGCCCTGGAGCGCGCGCAAAAACGGGTCGAAGAGCGCAACTTCGAGATCCGGAAGAACCTGCTGAAATACGACGACGTCATGAATGACCAGCGCAAGGTCATCTACGAACAGCGCAAGGACCTGATGCGCTCCGAAGACGTTCATGACACGGTGTCCAGCATGCGCGCCGAGGTGATCGAGTCCTTCGTGACGCGATTCATCCCTTCCCAGGCATACGCCGAACAGTGGGAGGCCCATTCGCTTCACCAGGAAGTCCTGCGCGTCTTCGGCCTCGATCTGCCGGTCGAAGAATGGGTCCAGGAAGAAGGCATCGCCGATCAGGAAATCCGCGACCGTTTGATGGATGCCGTGAACCGCCGCATGGCCGCGAAGGTGGCGAACTTCGGCGCGGAAAACATGCGTATGTTGGAGAAGCAGATCCTACTTCTGGTCCTCGACAAGCAGTGGAAGGACCACCTGCTGTCTCTCGACCATCTGCGTAACGGCATTGTTCTGCGTGCCTACGGGCAGCGCGATCCGCTGAACGAGTACAAGCGCGAAGCCTTCGAGCTTTTCGAGACGATGCTGACGGAAGTGCGGGAAGAGGTGACGTCTCTGCTGAGCCGCTTCGAAATCCGGTCGGCGGAGGAAGGCCCGGCACCGACGGAGATTCAACGGCCCCAGCAAGAGATGCATGAATCCCGCCAGGATCCGGCGATGGCCGGCGTTCCGGAGGCCGCCGTCGCAGGCGAAGGCGGCACATCCGGTCTGGCCCAACCTGCTGATGCCCCGGCCCCCAGGCCCGTAGTCACGCGCCTGGCAGCGGCGGAGATTGATCCCAACGACCCCTCGACCTGGGGCAAGGTTCAGCGCAACTCCCCCTGTCCCTGCGGGTCAGGCAAGAAATACAAGCACTGTCACGGCAGGCTCGGATAGATTCGCGGGGCGGGACGATTCCCGCCCACCCCTTCACATATCTCGACTGACTTCTAAGCGGCTGCCGGCAGCTTCAGCGAATCCGCTCGCGCCTGCGCGCGACGCGCGCCTTCACGGTCCCCTAGGCCTTCCAGGGCCCGTGCCGTCAGTTTCCAGTTTTGCGGGCTGGTCGGTTTCAGGGCCGTGCGTTCATTAGCCAATGCCAGCGCGAACTTGTAGCGGCCGTCCCGGAGCGCCGCTTCCAGCAGAGTCCAGGCGATAATATCCCGCTGTGCGTGACTGCCCCCGAGACGCGCTGTGCGGTAGCGAATCGGTTGGAGCTGATCGACAGTCTCGCCATAGCGGCCTTCGGCAAAGGCTTGCAGCGCCCGGCAGAACGGCAACCCGACTTCCCGGGTCATGGCAACATTGGCGTCACTTGCTTGTTGTGCATAGCGCTCGTTCGCATTCAGCACGGCAGACGCCGCCCGGTCGCGGCCTTCCGCAACGAATGTCATCATCGCGTGGACATCGTTAAAGGCATAGAGCGTGTCGGTCACACTCGGTTCCCACTTGTCGGCCAGGTCCTTCCACCGCGCACCGACATCGACCCCCATCAGATTGAGGCGCCAGAGCAACGCTGTTGCATCGAGCTCTTCGTACTTATCATTGGAGGGGTCTCCGGAGCGCAAGTGCCGGTCATATATCTCCAGAACCCGGTCGATTTGACCGAGATCAAGATGAAACAGCGAAAGGTGCCACCAGAGATGGTTGGCGAAGCGTCCTTCCGTCCAATCCTTCTGCCGCGATGTCATCCAATTGATCCCGCCGGCTTGACGGCCCTGCATTTCCATCACATGCGCAACCGCATGTATCGCGTAGGCATCTTCCGGGTTCAGCGCGATGGCGCGGCGGCCCATTTCCTCGGCCCTGGAAAAATCTCGGCACTCCTCCAACCCGAAGGAATAAAAGCCAAGCACGAACCCATAGCCGTGCGCACCTTCGTCCCAGGCCGGAAGCACGCGCGCCACACGGTCTCTCTGATTGATTGTATCGCCCAAGAGGACGTCGGAGAGGTGTGCCAACTGTAACGCCAAGAGGTCACGCGGATATTCAACCAGCACGGATTCCCAGTGCTCAACGGCACCGTGGAAATCCCCCTCGACCCACGCTCGCACCGCGGCGATATGGCCTCGTTCCCGGTCGTTGGCCTTTCCGGCAAGGGCTTCGGCCGCTTCTAGACTCGCGACCATGTCGTCATAGATGCGCGTTTCCATTGCCTGCGTCAGCAGGCCCGCCTTGAAGCAGTGTCCCATCACGAAATCAGGTTGTTCGGCCAGAACAGCATCGATCGAAGCAACGGCGTCACCTTGAAAGCAGAGGTTCTCCCAGTGGGCCGCTTCCAATCGATCGACCAAGCTCTGATTGTCGGTAGAGACGGGAACACCGCGGAAGTCAGTCAGGCTCATGAGCCAATCTCCCGTAATCACTATGCTTCGTTTAAAAAACCGAATCGAATCGCCTAGAAAGTGCCATCATAGGCTTTGGCGTCGATATGCGCTGCAATAATACTGAACGTCTCTGCCTGCAAGGCATTGGAAAGGGCGGCACGCATCTCCTCCCGAGTCTCGACGTCGAAACCCTGCCCTCCAAACACGCGTGCCAAACCCGCGAAATCCGACTTGCCGAAATCCACTCCCTGATTTGGAAACCCACTGTTGCGTTGCTTCATCTCGATCAGGGCGAGAGACGCGTCAACGAAGACCACGACGACGACGGGGAGCCGCAGATCCCGCAGGGTCGCCACTTCGCCCAGGATCATTTCCAGTCCCGCGTCACCGGTGAAAGCCACGACGGCACGGTCCGGCGCGGCCAGCTTGGCGCCCATCGCCAGCGGTAACGCGCAACCCATCGTGCAGAGGCCCGTGGACTGCAACAGCGTTCCCGGCACTTCGCAGGGCCAGATCTGGCTGAGAAGAATGCGGTGTGCGCCACTGTCCACCGTCGCAATGCCATCGACGGGAAGGGCGCGCCGTGTCTCCTGTATGATGGCCGCCGGGCCCCAGGCATCGTTATTGGCAAAGGAATCCTGAATGGCACCTCTCACCTGCGCTGGCCGGCCATCGGGCCAGGAGGCCCGCGGCGCCAGCCCCTGCGTCACGACGGACAAGCCCGCCGCGATGTCCCCGCAAAAGACGTAACTTGCCCGATGGACGCCATGCAGATGTGTTTCATGGGTCAATTCCACGACGGACGTCTTTTCGACGTTCCAGGGGTTCTTCCAGCCGTGGCGCATCTCGATCGGATCGTATCCCGCCAGAAGGATGAAATCGGCATCGCCGACCAAGGGCAGCAACTGCTTGTCCGCCAGAGGGGAGAGCCCCGCCGCGCCCAGGCATAGAGGATCGGATTCCGGCAACAAGCCCTTGGCCTTGTAGGTCGTGATGACCGGGATCCCGTGAGTGCGTGCAAAGCCAGCAATCGTTTCGCCGCAACCCTGCTGTACGGCTTCGAGCCCAACGATCAACAGCGGCCGCGTGGCGGCGGCAAAGGCGTCCCGCGCCCCGGACAGGCCCTCACTCTCGGCCGGCTGCAGAGGCGGATGGATCGCCGGCTTCGCCACGAGGTCGCTGCTCTGCACCTCGGCCGCAAGCGACACCGGAACATCGATATGGACCGGACCGGGCCGGCCTTGGGTCGCCAGGGCAACGGCCTTCTCGACAATCGTGCCAACGGCGCCCGATACCAGGGTGAAACTGCCCTTGACGACGCTGTCGAGGAGCCGCCCGTGATCGAAGACCTGATGCGTGTAGGTCTGTTCGTCGACCGGATCGACCCTGCCGGTCAGAAAAATCAGCGGCACGCGATCCTGGTGAGCGTTCGCCACGACGTTGACAGCATTGGCGACACCGGGTCCCAGAGTCGCGACCAGAATACCGGGCGCTCCGGTGACATGGTGTGTGCCTTCGGCCATGAAGCCGGCAGGGTTCTCGTGTTTGGTCAAAACGAAGGAGATCCCGGCCTCTTCCAGCGCGTTCATGATGGTCAGCACTTCGCCGCCGGGAATTCCGAAGGCGCTGCGGCAGCCGGCATCGTGGAGGCCCTGGGCGATGATCTGAGCCGCGGTCTTTGTCTGTCCCACGTTACGACCCGCTCCGCTCGAGGTTGAGATAACCGTCGCGCGTTTGCGGCAGCTTCTTTTCCAGAACGCGTGCCGCGATGACCGTCCGCAGGATCTGTGCCGTGCCGCCTCCGATGGTGAACATGCGGGCGTCCCGCACCATGCGTTCAAGGGGATTGTTGCGGGAATAGCCTGCGGCCCCGAAGAGTTGAAGCGCATCGTTGGTGACTTTGATGGCCGCCTCGGACGCGAAAACCTTGGCCTGCGCCGCTTCCAGCACATCGGGAAACCCATCGCTGTCGGCGGCGCGGTAAATCAATGACCGGGCCGCTTCCACAGAGGTCGACATGTCGGCCAGCATCCACTGCAGCCCCTGAAACTCGAAGATCGGCCGCTGGAACTGTTCCCGGCGCTTCGAGTAGTCCAATGCTTTTTCGTAGGCACCGGCCGCCAGACCCAGTGCAACAGTAGCAGCCCCGACCCGCTGACCGTTATAGGCGCTCATCAAGGCACCGAATCCCCTCCGCAATCCTTGCGGCGGTTGCAGCAGCATATCTTTATGGACTCTTAAGTCCTTAAACAGCACTTCCGTTTCCGGAATACCGCGCAGCCCCATCGTCGGCTCCCGCGGCCCGATTTGGAGGCCTTGCGGTGTCTGCTGGTCGCCGTCGCGCACGACCATGAAACCGCCGATCCCCTGTTCGACACCGTCATCGAAGACGCGGGCGAAAATCAAGTGCAGACGGGAAACGCCGCCGCCCGTAATCCAATGCTTTTTGCCATCGATCACATAGTGGTCGCCATCACGGTCGGCGCGTGTGGTCATCTCCGTCGCCGCGCTGCCGGCACCCGGTTCGGTGATGCAAATCGCCGGCTTGTCGCCGGACAAGACGAGCTCCGTCGCGAGTCGTTTCTGCTCTTCGCTCCCGTAGGCGAGGATCGCGCCGATGGCACCCATGTTGGTTTCAACGGCGATACGCCCCGTCACGCCGCAAACCTTGGCCATCTCTTCAATGACCAGAACGGCCTCCAGGTAGCCAGCACCGCCGCCGCCATACTCTTTGGGGATCGTCAGGCCGAAGAAACCGGCGTCCTTTAGAGCATCGCAGTTCTGCCAGGGATAAGCCTCGCTGCGGTCCACCTCAGCGGCGCGTGGGGCAATAACGTCCTGCGCCAGAGATTGCGCCTTCGCCTGCAATGCCAACTGTTCATCACTGAGACGCAGCATAGCTCTAGCCTCCGGACTCTCTATGAACCTATAGGGATTGGAGTCACTATGCGAGGGCGGATGACTTAAGGCAAGCAAATTATGTTGAAACATTATATCAGATTTGCTTAAGTATTTCCGATGTCACTTCGCCACCTCGAAACACTCGTCGCGATCGCCGACAGCGGCAGCTTCCGGGTTGCCGCTACGCGGCTCGGCGTCACCCAGTCCGCCGTCTCGATGCAGATGAAGGCCCTGGAAACGGAGCTGGGGGCTGAGGTCTTCGAACGTGACCGGCGCCCCCCCATTTTGAGCCCGCTCGGGGAATCTCTGGTCGAACGCGCTAGGGACCTGGTGAACGGCTACGAAGAATTGCGCCTGATCGCGGCCCAGGGGCACGGCAAGGTCGGGGAATTGAGAATCGGCACCATTCCAACAGCGAGCACGTCGATCCTGCCGGATTCCCTCAGCTACTTGCGCAAACACCATCCCCGCCTGCAGGTGCGCATTGTGAGCGGCCTGTCCGACGACCTGATCAAGCGCGTGAAAGACGGCGCACTGGACAGTGCGATCATCACGGAGCCGACACGGCTGGACCGTTCGCTGACCCGCCGCAGGATCCTGACGGAAAAGCTCGTCGTTGCCGCACCCAGTGCTCACGGTGGCGCCAACGCGAAAGAGCTGTTGTCCAGCCTGCCCTTCATCCGGTTCAACAGAAAAGCAGGGATCGGCCGCATCATCGAGCAGGGCCTCAAGGCACAGCGCCTGGAGCCCGAGGAAACGATGGAGCTCGATTCCGTCGAAGCGATCCTGCAGATGGTTGGTCACGGTCTGGGTTGCGGGGTTGTCCCGCAGAGGTCGCTCGACGGCCCGGTGTCCAAACGACTCTACCAAACGCCCTTTGGGCAGCCTGCGATTCACCGCAAGGTCGCCCTGGTCGAGCGGATTAAATCTAGGAACAGAGTTCTGACCGATGCGCTTTACGACGCCCTGCGGGAAACAACCGCGAACTCTGCGACGGAAGCTCCTCTAGCGGTCAGCTAAGGCCTTTCTGGCCCATCTCCAGGAATTTCTCGCGTCGGCGCTGCTTCAAGATATCGCCATCCACGTCCGTGAGAGAGGCCAGGCCCGTCTCAAGGGCGTCGCCCAAAGCCTGGACGACCTCGTCCTTGCCGCGGTGTGCGCCCCCGAGAGGTTCCGGCACTACCTCGTCAACAATCCCGAGCTTCAACAGATCGTCCGCGGTCAGCTTCAGCGCTTCAGCCGCTTCCTTCGCGTGCTCGCCGGATCGCCAGAGGATCGAAGCACAGCCTTCGGGCGAAATCACGGAATAGACGGCGTACTGCAGCATGTAGACTCTATTCGCCGATGCCAGGGCGATGGCCCCGCCGGAACCGCCCTCTCCGATGATCGCGGAAAGAACCGGTACCTTCAGCGCCAGGCAGACTTCGATTGCGCGCGCAATCGCTTCCGACTGCCCCCGCTCCTCGGCACCGACGCCGGGGTAGGCCCCTGCGGTGTCCACTAAAGTAATCACCGGCAGCTTGAACCGCTCGGCCAGCTTCATCAGCCGTTGCGCCTTGCGGTAGCCTTCCGGACGCGCCATTCCAAAGTTGTGCCGTACGCGCGACTCCGTATCGGCCCCCTTCTCCTGCCCCATGATCACGACGGAGCGGCCGCGGAACCGTCCGATGCCGCCGATGATTGCCCGGTCCTCGGCAAAGAGGCGGTCCCCTGCCAGGGGCGTGAAGTCTTCGATCAGCCCGGCGGTGTAGTCGCTAAAATGCGGCCGGTCCGGATGGCGTGCCACCTGCGTCGTTTGCCAGGCCGTAAGCTTCCCGTAAGTCTGCTTCAGCAAACGGTCTGCCTTGGTCTGCAGCCGCCCGACCTCGTCGGCAATATTGATATCGTCCTGGTCGGAGAGATGGCGGAGCTCAGCAATCTTGCCTTCAAGCTCCGCGATCGGTTTTTCGAAATCCAGGAAGTTATGCATGGCCGGGTCCTAGCAGCGCGCAGTATGCCCGCGTCAACGACTCTTGGCGACTTGACGCGCCTTTTTCACCATGACCTCGGCCTGCTTGATCGAAGCGATATCGATCAGGCGGCCATCGAGCGACACGGCCCCCTTGCCTTCCTTTTGAGCCTGCTTCATGGCCTTCAGGATTCGCTTGGCCTTGTCGACTTCTTCCTTCGAGGGGCTGTTGACCTCGTTGGCCAGATCGATCTGGCTTGGATGAATCGCCCATTTGCCCTCGCAGCCCAGGACCGCCGCCCGGTTCGCCTGGGCTCGGAAGCCGTCGGGGTCGGAGAAGTCGCCGAAGGGCCCGTCAATCGGCCGCAGGCCGTTCGCCCGTGCCGCCACGACCATGCGGGCAATCGCGTAATGCCACATATCGCCCCAGTGATAATCCCGCGGCGCATCGCCGTCCGGGTCCGTCAAGACGCCGTACAAGGCATTGGGGCCGCCGATGACCGTTGTCCGCGCCTTGACCGAGGCCGCATAGTCGGCGACGCCGAAATGCAGACTCTCGTTGCGCGGAGAGGCCGCGGCAATCTCGTCGACGTTCATCATGCCGAGGGCCGTCTCGATGATCATCTCGAAGCCGATCTTCTTCTTGCGCCCGATTGCGTCCTCGACCTGCGTCACCAGCATATCGATCGCATAGACGTCCGCCGCCGTTCCCACCTTCGGGATCATAATCAGGTCGAGCCGTTCCCCGCCCTGTTCCAGGATATCGATGACATCCCGGTACATGTAATGGGTATCCAGGCCGTTGATGCGGACGGACATCGTCTTGTTGCCCCAATCGATCTCGTTCAAGGCCTTAATGATGTTCTTGCGCGCCTGGGGCTTGTCGTCCGGGGCAACCGCATCCTCCAGGTCCAGAAAAACGACATCCGCTGCGGATTCCGCGGCCTTCTGGAAAAGCTTCGGATTGCTGCCCGGAACAGCCAGTTCACTGCGGTTGAGGCGCGGCTGCGCCTGTTCGATAATCGTGAAGCTCATGGAGACCCCTGCTGAATAGTGTGGAACGTGCGGCCCAAAGCCGTATCTGCTGGCGCGCCAGGCGATGAATCTCCGGTGAATATCCTAGGACACACCCGTGGATTCAAGGCTGAATGCGTCGTTTGGCGCCAGAGAAGGCCTCCCGGGCCCGGACCGGGTCAGGAGGGTACGCGGGTCGTGGCAAGAGGATGGTGTTCGTGCACCAGTTCCTTAAGCCGCTCGTCCAGCACATGGGTATAGATTTGCGTCGTCGAGATATCCGCGTGTCCCAGCATCTGCTGAACGGCCCGCAGATCGGCACCGTGGCTCAAAAGATGTGTCGCGAAGGCATGACGCAGGACATGAGGCGAGACCTTTCGCGGATCGATACCCGCCTGCCGCGCAAGAATCTTGAGGAGCTGCGCCACCCGATGACGGGTTAGATGCCCGCTTCGTCCCCGTGACGGGAAAAGCCACGGGGACCGGGGAACAGGCGCCTCTTCGCGGGTGACACCCGCCGCCCTCGCCAGAAAGATCCCGCGCACCTCCAGGTAGCGGGTCATCGCCTTGCGGGCGGGCTCACTGAGGGGGACCATGCGCTCCTTGGATCCCTTGCCGGTCACGATGAGGAACCGTGTATCGCGCAGGGCGGCGGCCTGGGGCAGGGAGACCAGCTCCGAAATCCGCAAGCCCGTCGCGTAAAGCAACTCCAGCAGTGCCGACATGCGGAACCCCTCCGGCGTATTGCGCGCCTGCGCCGCAGCCAGCAGTTTCTCGACCTCCCCTTCAGAAAGGATTTTCGGCAGAGACCGGCCCTGGCGCGGGGAATCGATGCTGTTGGAAGGATCGTCGGGTCGCAGCCCATCTGCATAAAGAAAGCGGTAGAACTGACGCAGGGCGCTCAGGCGCCGCGCTGCCGTGCGCGCGGCCAGTCCCGCATCGTTCAATTGCTGCAAAAAGGCCTGAAGATCACGCGTTTCTGCAGTATCGAGCTTCTTTCTGCGCTTTCTCTGAAAAGCCTCGAACTCCAGAAGATCGCGGCGGTAGGCGTCTATGGTGTTGCGCGCGGCGCCGCGTTCGGCGGCGAGCATTTCCAGGAAACTTTCAAGATAGCGGGATTTGCTGTCCTGCCGCCCCTTGCGTGGCCCGGGCATGACTTCAAACGCCGCGAGCCGCGGCGGCCTCCATGGCCAGCGCCCGCGCATCGGTGGCCAAGTCCACCTGTGCGAGCGCGCCCAGGGCGGCGGCGAGCGCGACGGGGTGACCGTCGGCTGGCCCCTCTTCACCAAGCAGCACGAGGGCCAAGGCAATGGCCTCGCCCCGGCGTCCGGCCTGGGCCGCTTCCTGCAAGGCAAAAAGCAGCGGCGCGCCGCCCAAGGAACGCGCCTCGTCCGCTCCCCCGCGCACGACATCCGACCAAGCCATCGGGTCATGTTCGCCAAGCGCCCGAAAGGCCGTCAGAAGCAGAGCTTGAGATTCGATGACGGCGGCGGGGTCGGTGCCTTCGCGCTCCAGCGCGACCCGACCCCAATCCGCGAGACTGTAGCTGCGCGGCTGCACCGCGGCCCCGGTCAGGCGGGAATAGGGCCAAAGTGCGTTGAAATTCTGGGCCGCCGCGGTACCGCGGTTCGCCGCCAGGAAGTACCAGCGCGCCGCATCGTCCGGCTGGCCGGAAAGATAAAGCGCCCGGCCGGCGGTCTCGGCGAACCACGACAGATCGGAAGACGGACGCAACGGTACAATCATCGGCAGCATCACCGGCATCAAGGCCGCATAGCCGCCGTTGTCGCGCCCATGATCCAGAGCCACCCGCACCACTTCCGCGCGGGCTGATTCAACCGGCTGATCGCGGGCTACCTGATACAGGAGCGCCCGGCCCTCGGTCGGCGGCAAGGTCGTCGCGGTCGTCAGGGCCGCCGCCCGCTGCTCCTCTGTGAAAATGAATTCCCCATAGACCTCGGCCAGCACCCCTGGGTCGAGGGCGCCCGCCGCGACGGCGGCCTCGCTGGCTTCCGCCCGCAGATCACGCGGAGCCGCTTCCCAGGTCGCGATTGCCGTCTGAAGCCAGACGGCCGCGCCGGCAGCGCTTAGCGGCGGTTCCGGATACTTCGCGAAACGCATCATGGCGAAGTGCAACGGCTCGATCTGCTGCGCTTCGAAAGGCCGGGCTTCTCCGCCCATGAGAAAATTGGCGAGTGTCTGAAAGACCGGATCCTCTTCGGCGGACCCTTCGCGCAACAGGTCGATGCCCAAGGTCGCCTGTGTCGTCTCGCCCGCCAGGAACTGGCAATAGATCAGCGCCTTGGGCCAGAAGGCGCTCTGCGGATAGATGGCGATGTTGTTGCGCACGAGACGGCACGCAACGTCGTCGTCCCCTGCCAGCAGGTCCGCGTTGACCCGTGTCTGAGCGACGGCATCGCTGTCGTAACGCTGCGGCACCACGTTGAAGAGCGATCTGAGATCCTCAATGGCGCCCATGGCAAACAGGCGGTCGATGCGCGCCCGCAAAAGCGGCGCCTCGTTCTCGGGGTCTTCGGGCGTGGCACCGCCCTCCAGCTCCTGCTTGGCCAGCGGGGCACGTGCGTTGGACAGCAACAGCCGAATTGCCAAATTCCTCATGGTCGGGGAACTGGACGTGGCGGGAAGGACTTTCAGCAGCGTTTCAATCAGCGCGCGGTCGCTGCCCTGCCAAAGGTCCAGCCCTAGCCCGCCACTGTCCGGGTCCAACGTCCCCAGAGAATCCGGATCGAGCTCCGCCAAGGGATTGATCTCTATCCCTTGTGGCACAACGTCGTCGGACAATCCCGGTTGAGCGGTTCCTTCCAGGCTGTCGCTTCCGGGGGCCGGCAGTACCAAGCTCGGCAGACCGCCGGACGGCTCATCGGTCCGGGGTTGCGTGCCTTCGTCTTCGACTCCTTGCGGCTGCGCCTGGGGTGCCAGGGGCGCAAGACGCAGCGGCTGCCCTGTATTGCCCGTTTGTGCCGACGCAGGCTGCCAGCCCGCAAAAGCGAGGATGACACCCACGCAAATCACTTTTCCGGCGCGGACCCCGCGGAAACTTCGCGAACCGGCGTTCAAATCACTTGGGGAATTGATCATCCGGCAACACCTTTTCCACCGTGCTGGACGGCGGCGGTATGTCCCAGGTGAGAAGAAAGAGGCCTCCTGCTGCCAGCGAACCGACAAGCAGGACCACGACAATCAAGCTAACCTTACTCATTATCGGCTTCGGTCTGGTTCCATTCTAGAAAAGGTCACACCCGCACGAAGGTTCGGTCAATTGCCCCTGAGAGCTCTGAGGGGGCCCCTGCGGGACAGCGTGTCGCTCTACATGAAATGTGTTAGATTCTCACTGTGGCGAGTTTGCGGCAGTCTATCGGCGGCCCCTTCGCCTTGCAACGAAAAGGCGGCAGCGCCTATTACGACACGAATTCAACCATGAGAACGCAATGAGCCGCAGTCCGCTACCTTCTCCCAACCGCCCCATCGTCCTGGTCGGGCTGATGGGGGCCGGCAAGTCCTGTATCGGGCGCCGGCTCGCGGCCCGCCTGAAACTTCCCTTTCTGGATGCGGACAAGGAAATCGAGTCCGCGGCCGGCTGTACCATTGAAGAGATTTTCGAACGCCACGGCGAATCGGCCTTCCGCGACGGAGAGCGCAAGGTGATTGAGCGGCTTCTCGAAGGTCCGGTCTGCGTTCTGGCAACCGGCGGCGGGGCATTTATGAACCCGCAAATCAGGAACGCGATTAAGGAGAACGCGACCTCGATCTGGTTGCGCGCCGACCTGGACCTGCTGCTGCAGCGCACCTCCCGCCGCAACAATCGCCCGCTGCTCAAGAAGGGAGACCCCAGGACGATTCTTGCCGACCTGATGGAGCAGCGCTATCCCGTCTACGCGGATGCCGATGTCGCAGTCGACAGCGCGGATGGCCCGCCCGAAGTTACGCTCAAGAGGGTGCTTGCGGCCCTGCGGTCCCATTTTGCGTCCGCCTCTGATCATGGCAGTCCTACGACCGATTCGGAAGCTGCGGCCGGGGGCAGGCCGTGAACAGTCATCAGAAGATGCGGGTGGAACTTGGTCCGCGCAGCTACGACATCCTGGTCGGCGAGGCTCTGCTGGCAACGGCCGGGGAACATATCGCAGCAGTGATTCAGCGGCCCAAAGCCGTGGTGATTTCGGACGAGACAGTCGCGGCACTCTACATGGCCGCACTGGAGAAGTCTCTCCGGGACGCCGGGATCGCGGTCGAGACTATTGTCGTTCCGGCCGGCGAGCATACGAAGAGCCTTCATCAGTTGGAGTCGCTCACGGACCGCCTGCTGCAAATCCCCATCGAGCGTTCCGACACCTTGATCGCGCTGGGCGGTGGCGTGGTCGGCGATCTCGTCGGCTTTGCCGCCGCCGTTACCTTGCGCGGCCTCGATTTCATTCAGGTGCCCACCACGCTTCTGGCCCAGGTCGATAGCTCTGTTGGCGGGAAAACCGGCATCAACACCAAATGGGGCAAGAACCTGATCGGTGCGTTTCACCAGCCGCGCCTGGTGCTGGCGGACACCGATGTTCTGGAGAGTCTGCCGCGCCGGGAGCTTCTGGCCGGCTATGCGGAAGTCGTGAAGTACGCTTTGATCGGCGACCCAGAGTTCTTCGCCTGGCTGGAAGGGCATGCCGCGCACCTGGTCGAGGGCGACCCGGTAGCCTTGCAGCACGCGGTCCTGAAGAGCTGTCAAGCAAAGGCGGCGATCGTCGCGGAAGATGAGCGGGAGGCCGGCAAACGCGCCCTGCTGAACCTTGGCCATACCTTCGCCCATGCCCTTGAAGCGGAAACCGGCTACGGGTCGGAACTGCTGCATGGAGAAGCGGTGGCAATCGGTCAGATCATGGCCTTCGATCTCTCGGCGCAGCTCGGCCTCTGCCCTGCCGAGGACGCCACCCGGGTTCGGCGACATTTCGCCACCGTCGACCTTCCCACCGGTCTGGAATCGGTCCAGGGTCGGGTTTGGGACGCCGGCCGGCTGATCGCCCACATGGGCCGCGACAAGAAGGTCAAGGACGGCAAAATCACCTTCGTTCTCGCCAAGGGAATCGGAAAGGCCTTCCTGGACAACACCGTCGACCTGAGCGACGTACAAGCCTTGCTGGTCTCGGCGGCGGCTGCCTAAACGGAACCTCTAGACGGAAGAAGAGATAGCTTCATGGAGACGCAGATCCTTGCAACGATCGGCGCGATCATCGCGCTGCTCCTGTTGTCGGCCTTTTTTTCTGGCTCCGAAACCTCCCTCACGGCCGCGTCCCGGCCCCGTATGCACAACCTGGAACAATCGGGCGACCCGCGGGCCAGCGTCGTCAATCGGCTGCTGGATGCCAAAGGAAACCTGATCGGCGCAATCCTATTGGGTAACAACCTGGTCAACATTCTGGCGTCGGCCCTGGCTACCAGTGTTCTCATCAGCTTGTTTGGGGAAGCCGGTGTCGCCTATGCCACCATCGGCATGACGCTCCTGGTCCTGATCTTCGCGGAGGTCCTGCCAAAGACCTACGCCATTCACAATGCCGACCGCATGGCCCTAGTGGTTGCACCGGTTCTGCGTCCCATCGTTCGAGTCCTGGGGCCGATTACCCATGCGATTCAGGCCATCGTCCACGCCACCCTGAAGCTGTTCCGTGTCGATACTTCCGCCGATTTGGCGTCCGAGGTTGCGGAAGAGGAGCTGCGCGGCGCCATCGAATTCCACACCCGGGAAGAGGAGCAGGAAGAACGGAAGATGCTGCGCTCGATCCTCGATCTGGCCGACGTGGAAGTCGAGGAAATCATGATGCACCGCCGGGACGTCGTGGCGATCGACATAGATCTGCCGCCCGCCAAGATCATTGAGGAAGCGCTGACCAGCCCTTACACCCGGATTCCTCTTTGGCAGGACGACCCGGACAACGTGGTAGGTGTCCTGCATGCCAAAGCCTTGCTGCGCGCCCTGCAAGCCGAGGCCGGCAAGGCGGAAAAACTGGATATCAGGGAACTTGCGATTCCACCCTGGTTTATTCCGGAGAACACAAACCTCTTGTCGCAGCTTCAGGCGTTCCGCCGGCGCCACGAGCACTTCGCCATCGTCGTCGACGAATATGGAGTCCTGCTCGGAATCGTGACTCTCGAGGATATCCTCGAAGAGATCGTTGGAGAAATCGCCGATGAGCACGACGTCGAGATCGAAGGCGTCCTGCCGCAGCGCGACGGCAGCATCGTGGTCGAGGGCAAGGTGACGATCCGCGACCTGAACCGCCGCTTCGACTGGCGCCTTCCGGACGAGGAAGCCTCAACCATCGCCGGCCTCGTGCTCCACGAAGCACGGCGCATCCCCGACGTCGGGCAGGCTTTTGTCTTTTACGGCTTTTCTTTCGAGATACTGGCCCGGCGGCGCCATCAGATCACCTCTTTGCGGATCACGCCTTTCACGGAGAGTACCGTTGAAGAGACCCGCACGGAGGACGAAACGGCGCCCTAGGAGATCACGTCGTTAGGGCGGCCCGGCGTTGTTGACCGGGGTTCGGCACTCCCTATAGTGCACGCCCGCGGATCAACAGACCAAACGTGTCAGCCCATGCCCCTTTCCAGCCCGACCGAGCGCACGGAACAGCATACGCGCACTTACGACTTTCGCGGCTACGAGCGAAAAGACGGCTTGTGGGACATCGAAGGCCGGCTGATGGACGTCAAAACCTATAGCTTTCGGAACGAATTCCGCGGAGAGATCGCTCCCGGCGACCCCGTGCACGATATGTGGATCCGGCTGACCATCACCGAGGATTTCGAGGTCAAGGCAATCGAAGTCGTGACGGACAAGAGCCCCTTTGCCATCTGTCCCGCGGTCGCCCCAAATTTCCAGCGGATCGTCGGCACCAAAATCGGCATGGGCTGGAAGGGTCAGATTCGGAAGCTGCTCGCCGGCAGCGAAGGCTGTACGCACTTGGTGGAAATGCTCGGCGCCATGGCGACCGTGGCCTATCAGGCGCTCTATCCGAAGCTGATCAAGAAGCGCCCGCCCCGCGAGACAGGGCAGAAGCCGGCCCTGTTGAATACATGCCATGCCTTTAGCAGCGATGGAGATATCGCCCGCAAGGAATGGCCGGAATTCTATACCGGCGACTAGAGCGCTTCGCTATCCTGCAACTAGCCTCCGGAATCCTCTTCCGGGGTCAAGGCCTTCAACTGGAGTGCGTGTAAGCCGGACTCCAGCTCCTCCGACAGGATCTCGTAGATACGCCTCTGGCGGTTGACACGGGTCTCCCCGGCAAAGCTGTCCGAAACAACCTCAATGCGAAAATGGGTCTCGCCGCCTTCCCGCCAACCCGAATGCCCTTCATGTTTGTGAGAATCGTCTTTTATTTCAAGCCTTTGTGGCGATAGAGCCGCGGTCAGCTTCTCTTCGATCCGGTCTTTTCGTGTCATTGAGCTCACTTCGGGAAGGGTGGTCAGGGTTCTCGAATATTTGGGGCGATTTTCGAGCCCGTCCAGCGGGAATATGCAAGCCTGCCAGCTCACGGACGGCAGGTGCAGTTGCAGGTTAACTATTGGGCCAGCGGGTTGCGCGTATACTTCGCCCTCACCATACTCTCGCCCATGTCGAGCCAAGCACCCAATGACATCCACAAACCTTTTCAACGCCCCGGGGCGTCGGAAAGGCGCTGCCAGGTGCTCGGCTGTAGCGAAGAGGGCGCCTACCGGGCGCCCGTGGCGCGCGACCGGTTGGACCAATACTACTGGTTCTGCCTCGAACATATTCGCGCCTACAACGGGGCCTGGGACTACTTCGCGGGACTCAGCGAGCAGGAAATCGAGTTTTGCCGCCGGGAAGACGCCGTCTGGGGCCGCCCGACCTGGCCCCTGTCAGGTGCCGGCGCGGAACAGCGGCTCCGGACTGAAGAACAGCTTCGCGAGGAATTTGAAGCCTTTAAGGACGCCCGTCGGGACACCGGCGGCCAAGCGGCAAAGCCTCAACCGCGCAATGATCGGGAACGCGCTTTGGACGTCTTGGGCTTGGGTTTCCGCGCAACCTTCGATATGGTCAGGGCGCGCTACCGGGAGCTGGCGAAAAAGCTCCACCCCGACGCCAACGGGGGTTGCCCGGTGGCGGAGGATCGCCTCAAGGACGTGAACCAGGCCTATGCCGTCCTGAAAGGCAGCTTCAATCATACGCAGCGGGATCGCGCCTAGTCAGCGCCGCTCACAGCTCCACGGAAAGGTATACATGGCCACGGAAAACGGCACAGGCGGACTGCCGACGGACGGACCCGATATCACCCTATCGGTTCGTCAGACTTTTGGGATCGACAGCGAGATGCAGGTCCCCGCCTTCTCGCAGGACAATGAGTACGTCCCCGATTTGGACGAGGCGTACCGCTTCGACCATGACACGACGCTGGCCATACTCGCCGGCTTCGCGCACAACCGGCGCGTCATCATTCAGGGGTATCACGGCACCGGCAAATCGACACACATCGAGCAGGTCGCGGCCCGCCTGAACTGGCCCTGCATACGAATCAACCTGGACAGCCACATCAGCCGTATCGACCTGATCGGCAAGGACGCGATTGTGCTGAAAGACGGCAAACAGATCACGGAATTCCGCGAAGGGCTGCTCCCCTGGGCACTGCAGCACCCGACAGCACTCGTCTTCGACGAATACGACGCCGGCCGTCCGGACGTGATGTTCGTGATCCAGCGCGTTCTCGAAGTCGAAGGCAAGCTCACGCTGCTGGATCAGAACCGGGTCATTCGCCCACACAAAGCCTTCCGGCTTTTCGCAACGGCCAATACGGTCGGCTTGGGCGATACGACGGGCCTCTATCACGGCACGCAGCAGATCAACCAAGGCCAGATGGACCGTTGGAATATCGTGGCGACCCTCAACTACCTGCCCCACGACGAGGAGTCCGAGATCGTCCTCTCCAAGATGCCGGAGTACGACAACAAGGAAGGCCGCGAAACGATCGCTGCTATGGTCTCCCTCGCAGACCTCTCCCGCAGCGGCTTCATCAACGGCGATATCTCCACCGTCATGAGTCCCCGGACTGTGATTACCTGGGCAGAGAACGCACACATTTTCAACGATGTCGGCTTTGCTTTCCGCGTCACGTTCCTCAACAAATGCGATGAGGTCGAGCGTCCGGTCGTCGCTGAATACTACCAGCGCTGCTTCGGAACCGATTTGCCGGAAAGCACGGTCCAGACGACGATTTCATAGCCGCCAGTGACTCTGCACAACCCCGGCGGCATTGTCCGCCGGGGCCGCCGCGGCCCTGCAAAGCTCCTCACGAGCCTTCCGGATCCTCTGCGTACTGCTTCGCCGTCTTCTCGCAAAAGCTGACCATACTGCGCCCACGCACGCGGCATTCGACCAACAGACGGTTCATTTCCTCCAGGTTTCCCATTTTGCCATTGAGGTCGATGAATTCGGGATAGAGCTGCGGCGCCTCTTCAAAGCTCACCCAGGCCCGATCCAGAACGTCTTTGGCCTCATCGAACTTCTCGCCTTCGAGGTGGAGGGCGATCAGCTCTTTGTATACGGGATAGGGCGCCCGCGGATCGCGCAGTGCGATCTCTAGGTTCTTGCGCGCCAGGCTTAACTTGCCTTCCTCTTTGCGGATCTCGAAAAACGCCAGGCGTGGCCGCGCGTGACCGGACGTGGGCCCCGAGATCGCCTTCTTTGCGGCCAAGCCGGCCTTGTCGGTATCTCCATCGACCAGGTACTTGCGCGCCTCGCGCAGGTGATCGTAATTGCGGAACACCGCCTGGCTTGCCGGGCTGGCCTGCACTGCGGCCAGGTTCTTGCTCGATGCCTCCGGAAAATCGTCCTCCTCGTCTTCGTATTCCCTTTCGTAGTAAGCCAGAAGTGCATCGTAGCGGTCCGAGGTATCGGGATGATTGTCTTCGATCTCGTCTGCGAGGAACGCGTCGAACTCCAACCGCGCGGATTCAAAAACCGCCGCGATAGCCGTGCCCAACTCACCGCTTTCAGAGGATTTTTCGATGCGCGCCTGAACGTCGGCTCGCTTCGCCTCCCAGGGATCGCCGCCGCTTTCCTCCCACTGCTGCAAGCGGTCCAGAAACGTGAAGACCTCATTGGGGTCAAAGCCGGCGCGGACCATGAGATCGATGCCCAACAGGTCGGCCTGCTCTTCGTCTTCCCGACCCCAGCTCGGCAGCAAACCGTCCTGACTGATTTGATAGACGGAATCAGCGACGCCGGCGATTTGCGATAGCTCGCTGATGCCCCCCTTGTCGGTCATGCCCATCTTCTCCGATAGGGCATTCAGCGCCCCAAAAGCGACTTCAGCGGCGCCGAGGATCCGGTTCTGATAGACATCCAGCCAGTCGGAATCGTGATGACCCAGAACGACATGGGACGTCTCATGCGCCAGCAAGGCGACCAGTTCATCCTCAGTTTCGACATACGGAAGCAGCCCGACGGGAATCACCACTGTCCCTTCTGGAAAGGCACTCGCTTCGCCCACCCCGTCCCGCGCCCAGATCCGAACTTTTAAGGGGACGCCCGTTATGGGCGACTCCGCCAACAGGCGTTGCGCAAGTTCGTTGAGGTAAGCCTCGAAGGCCGGCATCTCTACATAGCCGCCTTGCAGGCGGATGAGGACATCGTCGGATGGCAATTCCGATCCGACGCCGGCTTCGGAAACCAATTGCCCTTCTTCCGGCTCAATGGCCGAGCCGACCTCCCGTTCTTCTCGGCCGATGACCAAGGCGTCCCGGCGCCCGCCTGACTCAACCTCGTCGCGCCAAGTCGGCCGCGCCCAGGCTCCAGGCTCGATGGTATCGATGTACTTCCCTTCGAATTTCTCATAGGTATCGAGAAAAGGATTGATCGAGGTAATCCAGGAGCCAACATCCGCACGGACGGGGGCAGCGACTGGCAGGGCTAGCAGCGCGAGAACGCAGACGCCCGGCACCACCATCCACTTTCCGGTCCTGCGCATCATTTGCACCCGCTCGACGCGCCGCGGGTTCCCGTGTAGCCGACCGCCACCTGAGAGCCTGCTTTACAGTCCGTTGCACGGCCAAGGGCTTCGTCAGTTCGGACTTGCCGGGGTTTCACCCAATAGTATTGCCCCTCCCATTTGATTTTGTAGAAGGTCTTTCCGCTCTCGGTGATCTCTATGATCGGCAATGCGCCCTTGGTCTCGATCCAAGCATTCACACTCTTCGCCGATACAGTGCCAACTTTTTTTTTGCCCTCGCCATATAGCGAGAGCTTCTTTCCGGCAACGGAGACAATGTTCGCGGGCTCACTGTCACCCGTCAAAGCGAAGCCGTCCATAGGGGCAAAGAGAGCCGCACCTAGCAGGGCAACAACAAGACTCCAAAAACGATGTTTGCACATTTAGGACCTCCCCGTTTTCACATCTTTTTTTTTGCGCGCTTCCTTCCTTCCTTCCTTCCATCCGTGGCCGCGCTTTTGGCGAAACCCGGAAGGGCTCCAGCCAATACCTCCGACCACGCCTGGAGAGCGTCCCTAAGGTAATCGATAACATTGAGGACCTCGGTGAACGCTACGAGAAGCACAACGCCCATGAAATTGATCGGCTCGATGCGTGCCAAGGCAAGGACGCCGAAAGCGGTTCCCCCCGCCACTAAGAACTGCACGGCACCGGCGCCCAGTACGATGATGATCAGGATGACTTCACTTCCGGCCAACAGCGCGGCTTTGTGGCCTCTCGTGCTGTCTGGGCATTCCTGGAGCAGCTCCGACGGTTTACTGAAGGGCCGCATCACCAGCTTGGCAGCTTCAACAATGCCCCATAAAACCGCCGTCAGCAGAATATAAAGGCCGGCCAGGTACGCACCTTCGCTACCGTCTGGGGTCGGCCGGATCGGTCCCGCCCTCTGTGTCTTTTCGTCTCCTGCAGTCCCCCACTGAGTGAGGTTGTCGAATGCCATAGCATGCATATAAACGCCCGGGATACGCCAATGCGTCGGCGGAGCGATGAGATCGTCTGTCATCTCCAAGTAACCACCATAAAAGACATATCGGTTCTGAATTGTCTGCCTAACCGACTCGTCGCTGTCTTCATAAAAAAGCTCTTTGACCGTAATCGAGCGGATGGGGGCACAGCGAGACGCCAAGACGCGTTCTTGCGGGTTAGCCACACTGTCCACTAGAGAAACCACAAAACGGCTGAACCAGGACGCCGGCGGAATTTCACCGTGGCAATCGTCGAAATGTGTTGGCAACAAATTGGCTTCCAAATGCGGCGCCGCCCAGAAAACCTTGATGGACTTATCGGTGTAGGTTGATGGAGAGAATGTTCTCAGCTCTTTGCCGTCTTCTGTCCGCTCAGGAAGGCAATGACTGGAAACTTTGCCGGGCTGTTGACTGAATTCGTAAAGTGCGAAGGCCGCCGTTGGCCGGACAAGGGGGTTTCCATCGCGCGTTCCGAGCGGCGCCTCGGTCTTCCAAAACGGATAGAGCATCTCGTCCCGGAGCGGACCGGGATCAACGAGAGAGACGATCTCCGTTCGCTGCCCTAAATCGCGCCGGATTCCCAAAGGAGCGTACGTCGAGGGTCGAGCGCCTGCGAACAAGATAGGGACTTCGCTTTCGCAGTAGAAGTCGATGGCTTCGAGTAAGGGCTCGATTTCGAAGTAGTCACGCGTATCCATGAATCCGAAGTCGACCATGACTCCCTTCGGATCGAGGCTCAGAATCTTGTTGAGCACCTCGGCATGGAACTCATACGGTGCGGGCCAAGAGGACTCCTCGAATTGCAGATCGCTATCTATCAGAAGGACAACCGAAGCGCTGTCTACGGCTTCTTGGCTTAGGTCTACGCTCCCGAGAAGATCGAACTCGGGATAGTAAGGGGCCATCACCTGATAGAAGATCTTCTGGGAAAACCGGTTGGTGTTCGACTCAATCCCGAAGGGATCGAACGCACTCGCCAGTAGCAGAACGGCACTCAGCGCGATCAGGTGCCATTTCTTCGCGCAAATCAGCGCAATGAGGCCCCGTAAGAGCCGCTTCCTGCGTCGCCAGAGTCTCTTTGCCCGGCGTACAAGCCTAGTAGGATTCATTTCTGGCCAACCCCACCCCAGATAGCCCTACTCATTCGAATGCAATTATAGGCATACTCTATTTATTGGTGCCAAGCGCTTCATGATGCCCTTAACCAAAGCGTTACCCATGGACAGCTCTGGGCTCTTCATGCATTGAATAGCCGGATCTTGAGAATTTTGGCGGATTGCTGCGACTTTGATGAACGATCAGGAAAACCCGGTAGAAGCCTTCAAGCGCGCCACTTCGGCGACGATGCGGGCGATAAGCCAGCGCGACGACGTGACGGCCAACTTCGTGCCTTCGGGCCAAGGATTGGTCGGTAAGGAGGCACGCCTGACCATGCCGTCGCGGGAGCTGCCACCGGAGGAAGCGGCGCTCGCCCGGGGCGAGGCGGATGCCGCAGCCCTGAGGCTGCGCTACCACGATGGCCAGCTTCATGCGTCACAGCGGCCGGCGGCCCAGGCGGCGCGCGAGATCTTCGATGCCGTCGAGCAGGCCCGCTGCGAGGCGCTCGGCATGCGCCGCATGGCCGGAGTCGCGGGCAATCTGGAGGCAACAACGGAACAGCGCTGTCGCAGCAAAGGCTATACCCGCGCCGTGAACCGCGAGGACGTACCGCTGTCGGAGGTGCTGCGCCTGCTGGCCCGGGAAGCCATCGCCGGCGCGCCGCCGCCCCCCTCCGCCAAGCCCATGGTCGACCTCTGGCGCCCCGCCCTTGGCCCGGAGGTCATGCAGGATCTCACCCAGCTCTCGCAGCAGGCTGGGGATCAGGCCACCTTTGCCAAGAGCGTGCGGCAAATGCTGTCGCACCTGGATATCGATTTCGGACCGGAGGACGACGCCGGCGACAGCAGCGATACGGACGACGATAGCGATCAGGGGGAGCCGGACTCCAACGAGTCCGAAGGCGACAGCGGCGACGAAGGGACGGCGGAAGCCTCTTCCATGGCCGAAATGCAGGAAGGCGAGTCCGGCGAGTCCGAGGGCGGCGAGGAAATGCTGGCGGAATCCGACAGCGAGATGACCGCCGGTGACGGCGACGAGGAACCGGGCCAGCCGGCCCTGCCGCCGGATTGGCGCTTTCGCAACAGCACCGATGAGGAAGCCTACAAGGTCTACACGACCGAATTCGACGAGACCGTGGACGCCGCCGAGCTCTGCGATCCAGATGAGCTGGCGCGCCTGCGCATGCTGTTGGACCAGCAGCTGGCCCACTTGCAGGGCGTCATTTCACGCCTTGCCAACCGGCTGCAGCGGCGCTTGCTGGCCAAGCAGACACGGTCCTGGGAGTTCAATCTCGACGAGGGCCTTCTCGATACCGCCCGTTTGACCCGGGTGATCGTGAATCCCCTGCATTCCCTGTCCTACAAGCACGAAAAGGATATGGAATTTCGCGATACCGTCGTCAGCCTGCTGATCGACAATTCCGGTTCCATGCGCGGCCGTCCGATTTCCATCGCTGCCATCAGCGCCGACATCCTGGCACGCACCCTGGAACGCTGCGGGGTGAAGGTGGAGATCCTGGGCTTTACCACGCGCATGTGGAAGGGCGGGCAATCGCGCGAACGCTGGATCGCCGGCGGCAAACCGGCAAACCCCGGCCGCCTCAACGACCTGCGCCACATCGTCTACAAGTCCGCCGACGCCCCCTGGCGCCGCGCGCGCAAGAACCTTGGCTTGATGCTGCGCGAAGGGATCCTCAAAGAGAACATCGACGGCGAGGCTCTGCTCTGGGCGCACAACCGCCTCATCGCCCGCCCCGAACAGCGCCGCATTATGATGGTGGTGTCGGACGGCGCACCGGTCGACGACTCAACCTTGTCGGTCAATCCGGGCAACTACCTGGAACGCCACCTGCGCGAGGTCATCGCCTACATCGAGAACCGCTCTCCGGTCGAGTTGATCGCCATCGGCATCGGCCATGACGTCACGCGCTATTACCGCCGTGCCGTCACCCTGGTCGATGCGGAGCAGCTCGGCGGCACGGTAATGGAAAAGCTAGCCGAACTCTTCGATGAAGAGGGCAGCGCGCCTCGCCCCTTGAGGCAACGGGCGCGGCGCGGCGCCCGCTAGGAATCAGGTCGGCGAGAGGTTCTCCTTGAAGAACGAGAGCGTCCGTTCCCAGGACAACTTGGCGTCTTCTTCGTCGTAACGCGCGCTCGAGGGATTAGCGAAAGCGTGGTCCGCCTCGTACCAATGGGAGGTGTAGGGCTTCCCGGCCTCGCCCATGGCCGATTCGAATAGCTTCACCATGTCCGCATTGATCCACTGGTCACGGGTCGCGAAATGCCCGAGGACCGGCCCATTCAGGTTCGACAGGGCGGTAGCGGGCTGAAGAACCCGGCCGTAGTAGACGACCGTCGCCTCCACGGGCGACGAGATAGAGGCGTTCAGAGACCAGCCGCCACCGAAGCACCAGCCGACGGTCCCGATCCCCTCGGCCACTTTATCGTGACCGCGCAGCCAGGATATCCAGGAGGCCAGAGTATCCTCGGCTTCGCCCTCGTTCACCGCTTGCATCAGGCTACGGGCCCCGTCCGGCTCGGACGCGACATTGCCGTCGTAAAGGTCGACCGCCAGAGCCACGTAGCCTTCCTTCGCGAATTCGCCGGCAACGGTTTTGATGTTGTCGTTTAGGCCCCACCATTCATGGATCAGCAGCACCGCGGGAGCGGGCGTTTGTGCCGGCAAGGCAAGGGCTGCCGACACCTTTTTGCCTTGAGCGGTGGTCAAGGATACTGTCTTCAGCCCCGCGGCGGCGGCTCTGGCAAGCCGGGCATCCGCAAGTGTGGTTGCCAAAGGCAGGCTCGCCAATCCTGTCAAAATCTGGCGGCGGGCAAGTGAAGGCATGTCGATGCTCCCAAGCTGTGCTGACTGAGGTTTCTGATGTGTAATGGTAAGAAGAAACGTCCAGCTGGAAAGACGGTGCGCGTGAGGCTCTCGCAATCGTGAGGAAGGAATTCTCCAGGACCGGTTGCGCCGACCGCCACCTAGCGGCCGAAAGCTAAACGCTCCTCAATTTGAAGGCAGATCCTATCCGAATGTTACGTTTCCTCGCCCCCTTTGCCTTGGCCCTGGTTCTGCTTGGTACTTTCTGGCCGGATCTTCTGGCACAGCAGATAGCGGTGCGCGCCAAGACCGTCGCCCTGTCGGAGGATACCGAGCCTCGGACAGTGGTCGGACGATTGATCTGGCGCGGCGGACTGTTGCTGAGCTCTTCGGACGATGCTTTTGGCGGCCTTTCGGCCTTGGCCGTGGACGGCGCGGGGGCGGAACTGACCTTCTTGTCCGATGAGGGCAACTGGTACATCGTGGAGCCGCTCTACGACGCCCAAGGCAATCTTGCAGGTGTCGGCGAGGCGCGGCGAGGCCGCCTGAAGAACGCCAGCGACGAACCGCTGCCAGAGGGTAAGATGTGGGGAGATTCGGAATCCTTGACCCGATGGAACGGAAGCGCCCTCATTGGTTTCGAGGGGCGGACTCGCATTCTCAGCTATCGGTCTGGCGGGACAGGTCTCAGCCAGGCTGCGAAACCATTCCCGATCAGTGAGGACATCGAGAAATTGCCGGTGGGCAAAGGCCTGGAAGGCATGGCGACGCTTTCCGACGGACGTATCCTCGCATTTGCGGAAGGGCCTGAACGCAAAGGAGCCCGGCCCGCGTTTCTTTTCGACGGTCAGGCTTGGACCAATCTGTCGCTCAGCACGATCGACGGTTTCCAACCGACCGGCGCAGATACCTTGCCCAACGGGGATATCGTTCTCGTGGAGCGGCGTTTCTCCATCTTCACCGGATTTGAGGCGCAGGTCCGCCGCATCCCGAGCGAGTCCGTCCGTCCGGGCGCCCGCCTGGAAGGAGAAGTTCTGGCCACTCTGCGCGAGCCCTACGTCAGGGAGAACTTCGAAGGAATCTCCGCCCGATCCGGTCCGGACGGCGAGACACTTATCTATCTGGTTTCCGACGACAACTTCATACCCCTGCAGGACACGTTGCTCGTCATGTTCGAGATCGCCGAATAGAGCGCCCGGAAAAGCAAAACGGCCCGTCTAACGGGCCGCTTCTAACCATGCTCTTGTCCGTGGCGCGTCAGGCGGATGCCCCGGCCTGCGCGCGCTTCACGCGCCGCTTGAGATCCCGGGCCGTCTTGCCGAGCTTCGACGCGGGAGTTGAGAGCAGATAGGCGTCGATCCCACCGCGCTTCTCGATGGTGCGAATGGCCCGCGTGCTGAGCCGCAGCTGCACCATCTGACCCAAGGCATCGCTGAGCAGCGAGGCTTTCTGCATATTGGGCAGGAACCGGCGCCGCGTCTTGTTGTGCGCGTGGCTCACGTTGTTGCCGGCCTGAACGCCCTTGCCGGTGAAGTCGCAACGTCGTGCCATGATCTTACTTCCAAAGCGAGTGTTCATAGAAAACGGTCCGGGCAGAGAACCACCCGGACGCGGAAACGGGGTTCTACGCGCCGGAAGTCCGTCCGTCAAGGGACCTCAGCCGTTTTTGGGCTGCTCCCCGCCGTAGAAATCCGCTAGCAGGCGGCCCGCGGCCGCGGCCGGCGTTATCTGCCCCGCCATGACTTGTTTTTCGAGGCTTTCCAGCTCCTTAGAGACCTCAGGATCTGCCCGCAGGGCCTGCAGCAGGCTCTCGTTGATCTCGTTCCACATCCAGTCCCGCGCCTGCCGGGCGCGCCGCTCCTTGAGTTCGCCGCTTGCGGTCATCGCAGCCCGGAAACCCTCTACGGCCTGCCAGACCTCGGGAATGCCGTTGCCCTCCACGGCGGAGCAGCGCAGCACCTGGGGCGACCAATTGGGGCTGGCGGGCCGCAGCAGGTGCAACGCGGCCCGGTACTCCGCCGCGGCGCGGCGCGCCGCCTGCTTCAGATCGCCATCGGACTTATTGACCACGATCAGGTCCGCCAGCTCGACGATGCCTTTTTTCAAGCCCTGGAGTTCGTCGCCGCCGCTGGGCAGCAGCAAAAGCAGAAACATATCGACGAGCTCAGCCACGGCCGTTTCCGACTGCCCGACCCCCACGGTCTCGACGAGCACCACATCGAAGCCTGCCGCCTCGCAGAGCAGCAGCGCCTCGCGGGTCCGTCGCGCCACGCCGCCCAGGGTCTTACCCGCCGGCGAGGGCCGGATGAACGCCTCCGGATGCCGCGATAGAACCTCCATGCGGGTCTTGTCGCCGAGAATGGACCCGCCCGAACGCTTCGAAGAGGGGTCGACGGCCAGAACGGCGACCTTATGCCCTTGCTCGATCAGATAGAGGCCGAAACTCTCGATGAAGGTGGATTTCCCGACGCCGGGCACCCCGGAAATACCGATACGGATTGATTTGCCGCTGTGCAGCAACACCTCCTTCAACAGCTCGTCCGCCTTCGCCCTGTGATCCCTTCGGGTCGACTCGACCAGAGTGATACCCCGCGCCAGCGCCCGGCGGTCCCCCTCCCGAATGGTCTCGGACAGCGGCTTGGTCACGCCTGGCCACCATCAGGGGCCCCGGCGCCCGGTCCCAAGGGCTGACCGAAACTGAACTCGACCAGATTCCCGTCCGGGTCCCTCAGGCCACAGTAGTAGCCGACGGGATAGCGTTCCTCGCGCGGCGGCCACAGCAGACAGCCGGCATTGCGCGCGCGCTCGGCTACAGCATCGACCGCCTTTTTCGTTTCTACAGCAAAGCCGAGGTGACTGAAGTCGCCCTCCTCCTGGTCGCGGCCCGGCCCCCCTGGTATCAGCACAAATATGAACTCCTGTTCCCGTCCCGGCTCGGCGAGCCAAACCACCCGCGTGCCTCCGTCGTCGCGCTCATGCACGATCTCCATATCGCAGAATGCACGGTAAAACGCGATCATTTCATCGAGGTCGCGGACGTGAAGCGCGAGGTGGGTCAAACGCGGCGTCACGCCACCTCCTCCCGAGAACTACCGCCCTCTGCGCCGCCCGGCTCCCGCACCGCTTCCTGCTGCCGCTGCCACATCTGGGCGTAGCGTCCCTCGGCGGCCAGCAGATCGCCGTGCCGCCCGCGCTCCACGATCTGCCCCTCTTCAAGAACCAGGATTTCGTCGGCATGAATGACGGTCGAAAGCCTGTGCGCAATGACCAGGGTTGTTCTCTCTCGTGAGATTTCCCGGATACTCTCCTGGATTTCCTGCTCCGTCTTGCTGTCCAGGGCCGAGGTCGCCTCGTCGAAGAGGAGGATCTCCGGGTTCTTGAGGATGGTCCGGGCAATGGCGACCCGCTGCTTCTCCCCGCCGGAAAGCTTCAGCCCACGTTCGCCGACCACCGTGTCGTAGCCGTCCGGCAGGTCGCGGATGAAGTCGTGAATCCGGGCCAGCTTCGCGACACGCTCGATTTCCACCTGTGCGGCGCCTGGGCGGCCATAGGCCAGGTTGTAGCCGATGCTATCGTTAAACAGCACGGTATCCTGCGGCACCATGCCGATGGCCGCGCGCAGCGACTCCTGCGTCACCTCGGCGATGTTCTGACCGTCGATCAGAATCCGGCCGCCGGTCACTTCGTAGAAGCGGAACAGCAGGCGGCTGACGGTCGACTTGCCGGCGCCGCTGGGCCCGACAATCGCCACGGTCTTTCCAGGCGGAACGACGAAGGAGACAGAGCGCAGAATGGGGCGTCGCGGGTCGTAACCGAAGGAAACATCCTCGAAACGGACTTCGCCGCCCAAAACCCGCAATCTGTCCGCGTCCGGCCGGTCCTCGACTTCAGAACGCGTGCCCATCAGCGCAAAGTTCGCTTCAAGATCGATGAGAGACTGCTTGATCTCGCGGTAGACCGTGCCGAGCAGCCCAAGCGGCATGGCAAGCTGAATCAGATAGGCATTGACCATGACGAAATCGCCCACGGTCATCGCTCCACCGGCAACCCCGGACGCCGCCAGGACCATGAGCCCTGTTATACCCACCGCAATGATTGCCGCCTGACCGCCGTTCAAGAGCGACAGGCTCATGCGGCTGCGGTTCGCCGCGCGTTCGTAACGCCGCAGGGAGGTGTCGTAGCGTTGCGCCTCATGCGCGTCGTTTCCGAAGTACTTGACGGTCTCGAAGTTGAGTAGCGTATCGATCACCGTGGTGTTCGCCGTGTTGTCGGCATCGTTCATCTGCCGGCGGTGCTTGATGCGCCACTCCGTTACCTTGAAGGTGAAACCGATGTAGGCGGCGATGGTCAGCGCCGGGACGGCCGCGAAACGCCAGTCGAAAAGCACCCAGAGAATCCCGCAGACCAGAAAAATCTCCAGGATCGTCGGCAAGACGCTGAACATGACGAAGAACAAGAGGAACTCAATGCTCTTCGCGCCCCGGTCCAAGGCCCGGCTCAAACCGCCGGTCTGGCGCTCCAGGTGAAAGCGCAGCGACATGTCCAGCAGATGCCGGAACACCTGCAGGGCCACGCGCCGGATTGCGCTCTGCGCGACCTTCACGAAAACTGCATCGCGCAGCTCGGCGAAACACTGCGCCACGATCCGCGCGAAGCCGTAGGCGAGAAGCAAGCCGAGAGGAATCGCGACCGCCACCTGGGCCGCCGTCGGCGTCAGGGAATCGACGGCCTCGCGCAGCAGGAGCGGAACATAAACGTTCGCCAATTTCGCGGCGATCAGCAGCCCGGCGGCGACCACGACCCGAACCCTCAGGTCCCGCCGGTCCTTCGGCCAGAGGTATGGCAGCAAGGTCAGGAGTGTCTTGAAATGCGCTGCGGTCAGCGCCTCTCCAGGCTGGATATTGGTTGGGCGCATCGCCCGGTCTCTATTGCTCCCGTCCCAGGGAGCGGGCCAGCAGGAGGTAAATCTTTCCGACGTCGGCCGTCAGGAAGGTGGCGCTCAGCACATGCTCGGAGTCGCAGTCCGCAGCCTGTGCCATCAGGGACTCGAATTGGCTCATGTAGCGCGTCACCTGATTGCGGAATTTCTCGTCGTCCTCATAGCGTTTGGCGACCTCGGGAATCGTGAAACGGTCCCGCATCTTCAGCAGACGCCGCGCAAAGACCGACTTGTCGCCCTTACGATATTTCCGCCAGATCTCGTCCGGGATTTCCTCGGCCATCAGACGCGTCAGGTCGATGGCTTGCGAATTGAGATCTTCGATGAGGATGGTCGCGGTCCTGAGGAAGAGGTCCCGCCGCGCCAGGAGGTTGCTTTCCCGGGCGGCCCGCGCCTGCACGGCGGCCCGTTCCGCCGCCTCGTTCAACTCGTCCGTTTGCTTGCTGATGGCGGCGCCCAGATCCTCGACCTGCGCATAGGCCTTGGCCACCGTCTGTTGCAGACTGCCGGCCTGCGTTTCCAAACCACCGCCCAGACTCTCCGCCCGGCCCAGCGCTTCTTCGAGAGACCCGGACAGGCTTTGCCCGATTTCGCCGATCCGCTCCTGCATCTCGGCAAAACGCGATTGCATGTCCGAGACCACCTCCGTCAGCGCGTTGGCCTGCTCCGACAGGGAGGACCGTACCTGTTCGGAGGCTTCGCGGCCCTCGACGGCGGCCTTGTGGATCGCTTCTGCGGGTTGAGCCAGGGTCTCGCGCAATTGCCGCGACAGGCTGCCGAGACCTTCTCCGAGCTTCCTCAATTCGACGATCTCCTGGCGCAACTCGGACCTCAGCTCGCCCGCATCCTGGCGTGTACGCGCGATCGCCGTCGTCAGTTCCGTGCCTTGCCGGGTGTAGGCTTCAGCCAGCTTGCCGCTTTCCGAGACCGCCCCCTCGGTGATGCGCGCCAACTCCTCTGTCTGTGCCTTGATTGCGGTGTTGAGGCCAGAGAGTTGCCCGCCGACGTCTTCCGTTGCGTTTTCCAGCGCCGAGACCTGCTCCGAAAGGGCGTCGCCTGCCTCCTTTGCCGAGGAAGACGCCGCCGCGCCTGCGGCATTAAGCTTCTCCACCAACGGATCGACGCTTGCTACGACAGCCTCGACCAGCCGCTGAGCCGCGCCGGCCGATTCCGTCAGGCGCTCGGTCTGGGCCTCACCGGCCGTGACGACGCTCTCCACCACTTCGGAGGTTCGGCCCGCGATACGTTCCGCAACGCTCTCCGCCGTCTTGCGAAGCTGCTCGCAGCCTTCCTGAACGCTCTCCACCAGCATCTGGCCGCGCGACCCCGCCGACTCGTAAGTCTCGCGGATCGAATCTGCGTCCCGTTTCAGGGCCTCTCCAATCGTCTTGGCCTGCGCCGCAATCTGAGATGCCAGTTCCGAAAGCGTGCTGCCCTCCTGCCGCAAGCTCTGCTTGACCGTCCCGACCTGTTCCGCCGCGCGCGCGATGGAACCCTCCAGTCCTTCGGATTCGCCGCGCAAATCGGCGGCAAACTGCTGCGCGTCGCGCTTCAATTGCTCTCCCGCCGCCGCCAGGCCACGCGCGTTGGCCACCATGTCGTCGCGGAATTCCTCGCCCGCGCCGCGCGCCTCGTCCGAAAGACCGCGCATGGCTTCTGCATGCTCGCGCAGGACGCTTCCCAGTTCCTCCGTGCGGGCCACCGCGTTGTCTGCCGCCTGTGTCAGATCCTCGATCGGCGGCATCATGATCTCGGCCATCTCGCTGGCCGAGGACTTTGCAAGGCCGGACGCGGCTTTCAACCCTTCGACCTGGGCGTCCACCGCGGCCCGGCCCTTGTCCATGACAGTCTCCAGGCGGCTCGTCGCCTGATTCAATTCTTCGGTCTGCTCGCGAAAAGCCGTTTGCGCCTGCTCGGTCTGCGAGGCCACTCGTGCTCCGGCACCGGTCAGGTCCATGGTGTGCTGATTGAAGGTTTGGGTCAGCTCCTCGACCCGCTTCGCGGTCTCCGCCCCCGCATCGTTCAGCAGCTTGGCCTGCTCACGCAGCGAATCCGTAATGCGCGCGACATTGCTTTCGGCCTTTTCGGTCGGATAGGTCATCGATTCGAGTTGGTCGAGCAGGCGGCGCGTTTCCTCGCTCATCACCGCGCCGCGAACCGAATAGAACAGCATCAGCCAGAGCACGATGATGGGAACGCCCGCGCCCGCGACGACTGCGGCGGCTTCCTGCAGCGGCAGAGTCTGGAATCGCTCCCAGCCGAAGACCTGCCAAACGTACCAGACGCAGAGGCCAATCCACGCCAGCGTGACCAGACATCCGATCACACCGGCGACGCGATAATTCTTTCGGGCCCCGGACAATTCTCTTTCCACGGCGTGATCCTACGGTCGGATTTTGGAAATTGTAAGGCCCTCTACGCGGCGGCCCGGCGGCGGCGGACAATTCCCAGGATTTCGTGGGCCGCGTGCGGAATGTTCGTTCCCGGCCCATAGATCGCGGAAACCCCGGAATTCATTAGGAAATCGTAATCCTGCGGCGGAATCACCCCGCCGCAGATCACAGCAATGTCCTCGCCGCCGATGCGCTTGAGCTCCTCGATGAGTTGCGGCACCAGGGTTTTGTGCCCCGCCGCCTGGCTGGAGGCCCCGATGACATGCACGTCATTCTCGATGGCTTGGCGCGCGGCCTCTTCCGGTGTCTGGAACAGGGGGCCGACATCGACGTCGAATCCGATATCTGCGAAGGCCGTCGCAATCACCTTCGCCCCGCGGTCGTGCCCGTCCTGGCCCAGCTTGACCACCAGCATGCGGGGCCGCCGCCCTTCCTCCTCGGCGAAGGCTTCGACTTCCGACTGAATACGCTGAAAGCCATCATCCCCGTCATAGGCAGATCCATAGACGCCGGAAACGGAGCGGATCACCGCGCGATGGCGGGTGAAGACCTTTTCGAGGGCGTCCGAGATTTCGCCGACTGTCGCCCGCAAGCGGGTTGCCTCTACCGCAAGCCCCAGGAGGTTGCCTGAATTGCTCTCCGCCGCCGCCGTCAGGGCCTCCAGGGCCTTTCGGCAGGCCGCGTCGTCGCGTCCGCCCCGCACCTTGTTCAACCGAGCGATCTGCGCTTCCCGCACCGCAGTGTTGTCGATGTCGAGAATATCGATCTGGTCTTCCTTCTCCAGGCGATATTTGTTCACACCGACGACGACTTCCTCGCCGCGGTCGATTCGTGCCTGCTTGCGCGCCGCGGACTCTTCGATCCGCAATTTCGGCATTCCTGCCGTGACGGCCTTGGTCATGCCGCCCATGTCCTCGACTTCCTGGATCAGCTCGCCAGCGTGCTTGACGAGAGAGGCCGTCAGGCTTTCGACGTAGTAGCTGCCGGCCAGGGGATCGACGACCTTGGTGATCCCGGCCTCCTCCTGCAGGATCAACTGCGTGTTGCGGGCAATCCGCGCCGAGAAGGGCGTCGGCAGGCCGACCGCCTCGTCCAGGGCGTTGGTATGCAGGGATTGCGTGCCGCCGAGCGCCGCCGCCATCGCCTCCACCGTGGTGCGTACCACGTTATTGTAGGGGTCCTGTTCGGTCAGGGAGACGCCCGAGGTCTGGCAGTGCGTGCGCAGCATGAGAGAGCGGGGGTCCTTCGGTTGAAAGAGGTCCTGCATCAGATTCGACCAGAGGTGACGCGCCGCGCGCAGCTTCGCGACCTCCATGAAGAAGTTCATGCCGATAGCAAAGAAGAAGCTCAGCCTTGGGGCGAACTGGTCGACTTCCAGTCCTTTCGACAGCGCCGCGCGCACGTACTCCAGGCCGTCGGCGATGGTGAAGGCCAACTCCTCCACTGCCGTCGCGCCCGCTTCCTGCATGTGATAGCCGGAGATCGAGACTGAATTGAACTTCGGCATGTTTTGCGCCGTGAATTCGATGATATCGGCGACGATCCGCATCGAGGGTTCCGGCGGATAGATGTAGGTGTTGCGGACCATGAACTCCTTCAGGATATCGTTCTGAATGGTCCCGCTCAGTTTGTCCTGACTGACGCCCTGCTCCTCGGCAGCGACGATGTAGCCCGCCAGCACCGGCAGCACGGCGCCGTTCATGGTCATGGAGACCGACATTTCATCCAGCGGAATGCCGTCGAAAAGGATCTTCATGTCTTCGACCGAATCGATGGCCACTCCGGCCTTGCCGACATCTCCCACAACGCGGGAGTGGTCAGAGTCATAGCCGCGGTGGGTGGCCAGATCGAAGGCGACGGAGAGGCCTTTCTGTCCGCCTTTCAGATTATCGCGGTAGAAGGCATTCGATTCCTCGGCGGTCGAGAAGCCTGCGTATTGACGCAAGGTCCAGGGCCGAAGCGCATACATTGAGGACCGGGGGCCCCGCGTATAGGGCGCGAAACCGGGCATGCCGGGATCGATTTCCAGCGCTTCCAGATCTTCTCGGGTGTAGAGCGGCTTGACCTCGATACCCTCGGGCGTGCGCCAAACCAGGGATTCCGGTTCTCCGCCCTTCAGCTCCTTTGACGTCTGCTTGCGCCAATCCTCGATCGTGCGCTTAGGGAAGTCTGCCATCCGCCGCCGGCTCCATTACAACTATGTTGCAGCGCAGTATAAGCCGGAAAGGGTCCGAAACCCAAGCTTTCTGACAGGTTGCGCTGTGGAATTCAGGTGTCCTCGGCGCCGATGCGCAGGAAGGTCACGGGCTGGTCGAACCCCTTGAGTTCCGCCGATTCCCGCGCAATATCGCAGACCCCGGTCAGCATTTGGGAGACCCCAGGGTCGTCCGCGACCTCTTCCGACAGCACGATATCGCCGCCGCCGCTTTCCCCCTGGAGCCTCGCGGCCATGTTGACCGTGGATCCGAAGTAGTCGAGGCGGCCGTTCAGGGTCACGGCAATCGCCGGCCCTTCGTGCAGGCCCAGCTTGATGACGATTGGTACGCCACCGGACTCCGCATTGAAGCGGGCAACCCGGGATTGGATGTCCCTGGCCGCCGCGAAGGCATCCGAAGAACGCGTGAAGGCCGCCATGATGGCGTCCCCGATGGTTTTCACGATGGCGCCGTCGTGGGCGCGTACGATCTGCCCCAGAAAGGAGAAATGCTCCCGCACCAGGTGATAGGCGCCGGAATCCCCCACCGAACCGTAAAGGGCGGTTGAGCCGCGCAGGTCCGTGAACATCAGGGTCACGCGGCGGACGGAGACCTCATCACCGGGCCGAAGCACCTGGTCCGAGAAGAGATCCCGGAAGGCCTGCAGGGTCGTCACGCGATCCGCCGTCAGGGCATCCCGGACCCAGCGCCGCTCTTCCACGACGAAGGTCCGCTCAAAGGGCGTCTCGTTGCGCAGGACCACGGTCCCTGCGGGGCCGGGCGGCCCCGCCTCCACCGAGTCCTCTCGCAGGATTACGGCGGGAAAGCCGCCATCCTCGACTTCGATATCACGTTCCGGGCCCGCCTCGAGGGTCCTCAGGCGATAGCGGCCCGGTGGAAGCTCAACTTCGACCTCGCGGGTCTCGCCGGCGGCCAAGGTGAGGTGCAGCAGGATATGTGGCGTACTCATCGGCCCGAAAAGGCAATACTCGCCGACCTCGATGGGTCGGATGCCCGGCCCGGGCGCGAAGCTCAGTTCGACATTCTTCGAGAAATCCCGGTCGTAGTCGATGTTGCAGGTGCCGCAGTGGGCCCCGCGCGGCAATTCGTCCAGGGCCTGCACGGCGGCTTTCGGCACGCGGCAGCGCGGACAGAGAATGTCCCAACGCATCGAGAGCAGACCTTGCCGCGCCGCCTCGAGGCACAGTTCGATCGCATCGCGCTGCGGCACGTCCCAGTCCCGCGCCAGCTTGAGCGGGCGCAGGTGAATGAGGTCGACTTCCTGGAACGACAGGACCTCATCTGCCAGGCGCTGTGCCAAACCATGCCCATGGCCGGAGTCCTCAATCGCGCGCACCAGCGTTGCGACACGCGTCCGCGTTTCGGCATCCGGTTCCGGCGCCCGATAGTCGAAAGGCATCTCCGCCCGCCCGCAGCCGAAGGCGTTGGCTTCTGCGGCCAGCTTGCCGAAGTTCTTCGCGGCGCTGCGGAAGAAGCCGGTCTTGATGATGAGCTTTCCCAGCCAATTCGCCGCCGAGACATCGATGGTGTATTCGCCGCGGCAGCCCTGCGCCTCGGGGAAGAGCCGCAGAGTCGCGCAGAGATGCGACAGCGGCCCGCTGCGGAACTCCCGGCAATGCTGGAACCAGCGGTTCATAACCCAGTTGACCGGGCGTTCCTTCCATTCCAGCGTGAAAGGCCCCTTCTTGGCGCGGCCGATATAGAGCACCGATCCGTCGGCCTGCGGCGTTTCTTCGATATCGTGCTTGGGCAGCTTTGCCGCTTCGTTGAAGCGGGCCGTATCCCCCAGGGTTGCCCAGATATCCCTTGGCGCACACTCGAAGCGCCAGACGAAGGTTTGGCTGTAGGTCCTCTGCCGGGTCACGGATGAAAAGTCTCCTGCCCGAAGACAACGGGAACAAGCAGCTTACCAGATCAACCGCTGCAGCGCCGCCTGAGGCACGGCTTTCGCCTCCTGGCCCAGACGCGTCACCTGCTCACCCAGCGCCTGCTTGTCAGCATATACGCCCAATTCGTCTTCGTGGATGCCGCCGACGACAAAAATCGCCCCCATCCCGGAGGCCAACGCTCCGGCGATATCGGTGCGGAAGGAATCGCCGATCCCCGCCACGCGGTCCGGCGCAACACCGCCAAGGGCACTCAGGCAAACCTCGTAAACATCCTGATGGGGCTTGCCGTGATAGCGCACTTCACCACCCTTGTTTTCGTAAGACAGGGCGATGGCACCGGCGCAGATCTCCCGCTTGCCACCACGAATCACCTCCAGGTCCGGATTGGCGCAGACCATGGGCAAACGCCGGGCGACAGCGGCATCCAGCAGATCGTCATAGTCCTCGACACGGTCCTCTTGGGACAGAGCCCCGGTCAGCAGGACAAACTCGGCCTTCTGCAAATCTTCGGTGAAGTCGTAATCCAAGCCGTCCCGCATTCCGTGATCGCGGTCCGGGCCAAGGTGATAGCAGGTGTGCCCGAGTTGCCGGTACCAGGGATCGCTGCGATCGGCCAAATGCCGCCAGGCCACCTCTCCGGACGACATGATGACGTCGCAAAGATCCCGCCGGATGCCCAGTTCCTCGTTGCGTTGCGCCACCGCTTCGGCGCGGCGCGGCGCGTTGGAAAGAATGATGGTCTTCTTGCCCTGTTCTTTCAGGACTTCAAGACAGGCTACGGCATCCGGGAAGGCCGTGATGCCGTCGTGCATCACGCCCCAGAGATCAATCACGAAAGCATCGTAGCGGTCGGCCAGCACCCGCAGGCCGTCGATAAAGGGAACCGGTGCCATGGGGGAAAGGCGCCTTGCTGTGACGGGAAATCTCGGCGGGACTTTTGCCACAGCACCCTGTGGCTTGCAAAGGGCCGCGCCGCGAGGGAAATGGGCTAAGCTGCGACCCGCGCCAACCTTGGCTCTCCGACGAGGTAGCCCTGCGCGTAGTGGATGCCGTGGTCCAGCAGTTCCACGAGGATCTCTTCGTTTTCGACCTTGCAGGCAATCAGCGTGATGCCTTGCTCGCGGAAGGTCTTGGACAAACCCGGCTCCAGGCTCATTTTTGCGAGCAGGGCCACGGCGTCCACCTTGAGGAACGCGATGCCGCGCGCCGCCAGCGCGGCCGGATCGACGTTCAGGTCTTCCGTCCGGTCCAGTGACAAGCGGCACCCCAGCTTCACCAGATGCTGCAAGCGTTGCGCAATGCCGGACTCCCAGTTGTCGTAGTCGGACTGGCTGAACTCGAACACGAGATGGGAGGCCAAATCCCCATTGGTCTTCAGGAAGCCGGAAAGATCCTCCAGGAAATCGCCGTCCTCCAGCGTCAGGGTCGAGAGATTGCAAAAGAAGTCGAGGCGGTCCTTGCGCCGCTGGATCTTGCGGATGAGCTGGATGCAACGGAACAGCAGCATGTTGTCGATCGCCGCCACCAGCCCTTCGCGTTCCGCGAGGCTGATGTACTGCTCCGGCACGATCATGCGGCCGTCCGCCGTGCGCAGCCGCGACAGGCACTCGTAGAAGCGGCGACGGCGCTGCGGCAGGGAGACGATGGGCTGCAGGAAGACGTCGACACGGTCGTCCCGCAGCGCCTTGCGGGCCACGTCGATGACCTGCCGCTCGCTGAGGCCTTCCAGAACCGCGGGCGCGACCCAATCGGACGCAGCCTCGGGATCGGTCGGATCCGGTCGCGGCGGCTCTTCAATCCGCGTCTTCCGTACTTCCGGCCGCGCCTGCACGGCATCGGCCAGCGAACGCATCTGATCCCGTGCGTCGGGGCGCTTAGGCTCATCCTTGCGGGCTTCGGAGAGCCGCATCACCAGCGATTGCAGGACTTTCACCTCGGCGATGATCTCGTCGACGCTCTTGCCGCCGCGCGATCCGTCCTGCGCCTCCCCTGCGTCTTCCAGGGCTTCGCGCAGCACCTTGACCTGCCGTTGGCTCCAGCCGACTTCCTCGCTCAGGTCGCGCAGGGCTTGGCGTAAGGCCAACACCTGCTCCCCCAAATAGGAATCCCGACCCAGCCGGGCATAGACCTCGTGCAGGATCGCCGCCGCGAAGAACAGCACGGCCCCCAGCATCGCGGCCTGGATCTCGCCCAGCCCCGGTACGGCGACCGGGCCGTAGAACCCGATGCCGATCGCCAGCGCCAGATAGCAGGAAAGCAAAAAGGTGTGTCGAATGAAGGCCATATGAACTTTATGCACGTGTCTCCGCGCACTTTGGCCCCTAGGTCTTGAAAGACGGTTAACAAATGGTTGTGAGATGCGCCTCTGATGGACGCAGAGGCTTGACCCCGAAAAGCGCACCGGGCAATCACAGGTGACAACCAAACGGGAGGAGAACGCGACGATGGGCGTCACCATCTACCACAATCCGCGCTGCAGCAAATCGCGCCAGACCTTAGAATTGCTCAACGAAAAGAAGGTGGAGCCGGACATCGTCGAGTATCTGAAGACGCCGCCGGACGCCCAGGCCCTCTCCCGCATTCTCGACCTCCTCGGCAAAGAGCCTCGCGATCTGATGCGCAAGGGGGAATCAGCCTACAAGGAAAACGGCCTCGATAACCCGGCGCTCAGCCGCGAGGACCTGATCCAGGCAATGGTCGACAATCCGATACTCATCGAACGTCCTATCGTGGTCGCCGGCAACGCCGCCGCCATCGGCCGGCCGCCGGAATCGGTGCTCGAGATTTTATAGGTCTTTCAGGAGCGGCTCCGGCCCACTCTCCACCCGGCCACCCAACGACAGTATCCTATGGGTGGCCGGGTGGAGAGTGGGCCGGTGCGAGGGTCCGCGAAACGGACCTACCAGATCATTTCAAGTCCGCGCCCACGGCTTCGCTGACGTTCTTGAAGCCGTCCGCTCTCAGGCGTTCGGCCAGCCCTTTCTTGATCCGCGACACCAGTCCGGGCCCCTGGTAAATGAGCGCCGTGTAGAGCTGCACTAGGCTGGCGCCGGCGCGGATCTTGGCGTAGGCATCGGTGTCCGAGGCGATCCCGCCGACCCCGATCAACGGCATCTCGCCGCCGGTCAGCCGATAGATATCCGCCAACACCTGATTGGCCAGGGGTGTCAGCGGCTTTCCGCTCAGCCCGCCGCCCTCTTGCCGTGCGGCCCCGTGCAGACCGTCGGGACGGGATACCGTGGTGTTGCTGATGATGATTCCGTCAATCTTGCGCTCCATGGCGACGGCGGCAATGTCCTCCTTGTCCTGCTCGGTCAGATCCGGCGCGATCTTGAACAGCAGCGGCGGTCGGTCCTCCTGCGACACTTCGCCGACGGCGATCTGGATGTGCGCCAGCAGATCGTCCAGCTCCTCCCGTCCCTGCAAAGCGCGCAGCCCCGGCGTATTGGGGGAGGAAACATTGACGACGAGATAGTCCGCCAGCCGCTCGAATTCCTCGGCGCCGGCCACGTAGTCCGCCGCCGCGTCGGCGCTGTCCTTGTTCTTGCCGAGGTTGACGCCGACCACTCCCGGCTGTCCCGTTGCCCGCCAGTCCTCCAGCCGCTGCGCAACGGCCCGAATACCGTCGTTGTTGAAACCAAGCCTGTTGATAACCGCTTCGTCCCGCGGCAGACGAAAAAGGCGCGGTTTGGGGTTTCCGCTTTGTGGTCGTGGCGTGACGCTGCCGATCTCTACGAAACCGAAACCGAGATCGAGCATCGGCCCGATGACCCGAGCATTCTTGTCGAACCCCGCCGACAGCCCGACGGGGTTGGGGAAGCTGCGCCCCCACAGTCTTTGCTGGAGGATTTTGTCGTCGGCTTGCCGGGTGCGTGGTCCCAAGCCTTGCCGCAAAGCCCACAGCGAGACGTTATGCGCCGTTTCCGGATCCAGGCGGCGCAGCCAAAAGCTCACTGCACGATAGAGATCGAACGCCAATAGCTACTCCAGTGGTGGAACGGCGGGAATCCCCTGCGAATCCAGGGGCAGGTCCTTGACCCAGCGGACAGCCTCAACGGACAGGTCGCCGTAGAGATGGGGAAAGAGATCGCCGCCCCGCGACGCCTCCCATTTCAGGGCGCTGCCCAGTGCGCCCGCATCGACGCAAATCAGCACGAGATTCTCTTGTCCCGCGAAGTGAAGGCGCGCCGTTTCGCTTGCCTGCGCGCCAGAGGAAAAGTGAACAAAGCCGTCTTTGAGATCCAGAGCCGACCCGCGATAGCGGCCTTCTGCCACAGCGGACTCCCATTCCTGCCGCCCGCAGATTTTGTAAACAAAAGAGTCCTGCATAACAGCGTGCTATAGACCGTGGGCCAGGTAGGCTCAAGCCACACTCAGGGAGTACCGGAGTTGTTGCCTTACAATGCAGGTCCTTGCGACTTCGCCTTGGGGGGATAAGCTGTCCAGGCAGGCGACAGGTGGCGCAGGAACGAAAGTCACGAAAGGCAGGTCATCGTGGTTCTTCACGAGAAAACGGACAAGAAAGCCATCCACTTCATCGAAGGAGAATGGGTCGAAGGCAACCCGCCGCTTCTCGGCCCCATGACCCACGGAAGCTGGATGTCATCCGTGGTGTTCGATGGGGCGCGCGCCTTCGAAGGTGTCGCGCCGGACCTCGACCGGCATTGCCAGCGCGTCATCGATTCGGCCGGGATCTTCGGCCTGACGCCGCCCAGGTCCCACGGCGAGCTGATGGAAATCGCACAAGACGGACTCTCGAAATTCCCCAGCGGGACAGCGCTCTATGTTCGTCCCATGATTTGGGCGGAAACCGGCTTCGTCATGCCTGACGCCGATTCGGCGCGGCTTTGCTTTTCCCTGTTCGAGTTGCCGATGCCCTCCGCCGACGGGTTTTCGGTCTGCCTCTCGAAGTACCGCCGCCCGCTGCCGGACATGGCGCCGACCCTGGCCAAGGCGTCCTGCCTTTACCCGAACAGCGGGCGCGCCTTGAAGGAAGCCGGAGAGCGCGGCTTCGACAATGCGGTCGTCCTGGACGGCCTCGGCAACGTCGCGGAGCTCGCGACCGCGAACATCTGGATCGGCAAGGACGGCGCGGCCCACACGCCGATTGCGAACGGAACTTTCCTGGCCGGCATCACGCGACGCCGCGTCGCCAGCCTGTTGGAGAAATCCGGCATCCCGGTGCACGAGCGCTGCATCACCTGGGAAGAAGTGCTGGAGGCCGACGAGGTCTTTTCGACCGGCAACTACGGCAAGGTCCAACCGATCACCCGCGTCGAGGACCAACAGCGGCAGCCCGGCCCCATCTACAACCGTGCGCGCGAACTCTATTGGGATTGGGCCCACTCGGGCTGAAGCGGCATATGATTAACGGCTCCTGCCCGCTCCCCCTCTAGCTCGCCGCAGCGACCTCTCCGGCCAGAGCCGAGCGAATCAGGTCCTTCGATTCTTCCAGGCCGTAGAGCGCCATGAAGGAGCCCATGCGCGGCCCCTGCTCCTGACCCAACAGGATCTCGTAGAGTGCCTTGAACCAGTCCCGCAGGTTCTCGTAATCGTGGCGCTTGCCGACCGCATAGACGCAGTTCTGTATCTCTTCGCCGCTGGCCTCCGCCGAAAGCGACTCCAACTCTCCCAGCAGATCTTCCAAAGCTGCGCGTTCTTCCGGCGCGGGCGCGCGGTAGTTTTTCTCGGGCTTCACGAAGTCCTGGTAATAGCGGATGGCCCGCCCGACCAGATCGTCGAGGATCGGCAGCTTCTCCGGGCTGGCGTCCGGCACATAGCGTGAAATGAAGCCCCAGAGGACGGCGGGATCCTCCGTGTTACAGACGCTCGCCAGATTAAGCAGTATGTTGAACGACAGCGGGGTGCCGTCGACCGGCGGCTGGCCGTCATGGATATGCCAGACCGGGCTTTCCAGGCGCTTCGGGTCCTGTCCGCTGAAGCGGTCCAGGAACGTCAGATAGTCGTCCACCGCGCGCGGGATGACGTCGAAGTAAAGCCGCTTCGCTGCCCGGGGCTTTTGATACATAAACAGCGCCAGGCTCTCCGGCGGCGCGTAGGTCAACCACTCCTCGACGGACAGGCCGTTGCCCTTGGACTTGGAGATCTTCTCGCCATTCTCATCCAGGAAAAGTTCGTAGTTGAAGCCTTCCGGCGGCGGGCTGCCCAACACCTTGGTGATGCGCGAGGCATGTTTGACCGAGTCGATCAGGTCCTTGCCCGACATCTCGTAGTCCACGCCCAACGCGTGCCAGCGCATACCCCAGTCCGGCTTCCACTGTAGTTTGCAATGCCCGCCGGTGACCGGCACCTCGACGTCCTTCTTCGAAACTTCATCGAAATAGACGACCGTTCCGGCGTCCAGGTTGCGCGCCTTGATCGGCACCTGCAGCACGCGGCCCGTATCGGGGCAAACCGGCAGGAAGGGGCTGTAGGTCTGGCGCCGCTCCGGCCCGAGGGTCGGCAGCATGATCTGCATGATCTCTTCGTAGCGCTCCAGCACCTTCAGCAACGCTTCGTCGAACCGCCCGGAGCGGTACCAGTCCGTCGAGGACTGGAAGTCGTACTCGAACCCGAAATCATCGAGGAAGGCGCAAAGCCGCGCGTTGTTGTGGTGTCCGAAGCTCTCGTGAGTTCCGAAAGGATCGGGGATCTGCGTTAGCGGCTTGCCTAGGTGCTCCGCCACCATCTCCTGATTGGGGATGTTGTCCGGCACCTTCCGCAGGCCGTCCATGTCATCGGAAAAGCAAAAGAGCTTGGTCGGGATGTCGGACAGCCGTTGGAAAGCCTGCCGCACCATGGAGGTGCGCACGACCTCTCCGAAGGTGCCGATGTGCGGCAACCCCGAGGGACCGTAGCCCGTCTCGAACAACACATAGCCTTTGTCGGGGGGCTTTCCCTTCAAGCGCTTGACCAGCTTGCGGGCTTCCTCGAAGGGCCAAGCCTTGGCTTCAAGCGCCAATTCGCGATCCGACGACATGTCTTGGAACCGTCCTCCGGCACGCTCCGGTGCCGATAACCTTTGGTCTCTGAATGTGCCGGGACCCTAGGCGTCGGGCCGACTCCCGTCAACGGCCGCGGTCTAGGAGCCCCGCTTGGAGCGGTCCCGGCGGAAGAGGAGCCGGAACAGCATCCGCTGCTCTTCCGCCATCCTCAGGAAATCCTGGCGCTGTTCCGGGGTCAGGGTTTTCAGGTAGCCGTGAAGATCTTCGAGATTCGCAGCGACATTTTCGAAAGACCCGCGCATCGTCTCCATGCGCGCCTCGTAGATCGCCAGCACGGCGTCACGGTCGAATTCCGGTTTCGCCAGTTCGCCCACGACCGCGACACGCAGCGTCTTCCAGGCCTCCCGCGAGCTCTGCCGCCGTTCCAGCGCTCTTTCCCGCAATGCGGCCAAGGCCTCGTGCTGATCCGGTGCTAGGCTCAGTGCCTCCGCCACTTCGTCAACCACGGAGACCTCCGCGACCGCGCCGCCGGGGCCGACCGCGCGCTGATAAAAGAACCCGCCCAACAGGAAAACGTTCACGACCAGGGACGCGGCGAGAATGATCCAGAGAAGGTTGGGCCGCATCGCTCAGCCTCAGAGCAGGCTGTCCGACGGCCAGAAGCCGTTGGAGGCCAAATCCTCTTCGGCGGCCTGCTGCGGCTCGGCCAAGGCCATCGCTCCTTCTCGGCCAAGCTCGAACGATCCCGCGCCCAGCAGCGCCAGGACACAGAGCGCCCCTAGCGCGTGGGCCGGCTGCCAGGCCGGGGGCAGCAGGCTCATCAGCCAGCCCGTCAGCCCAGGCGAAGACTCGCGCGCATTGAAACCGACGAGTGCCTGGGCGCGCTGTACCGCCCGGTCCGGAGCCTCCTCCGGCGGCGCCAAAAGGCTGGTCCGTGCCGAGGCCACCAGATCGACTCCGCTATCCGAGGCGGCAAGCCAAGCCTCGATGCGCGCAGTGTCGGAATCATCGAGCCGTCCGTCCAGATAGGCCGCGATAATCAGTTCGTCGGGCGCGTGACCGCATTCGGCTGGACCGCAGGCTTCTTTCGCCTGCGCCCAGAGGGCCGCGCCGTCTTCTGCTCTTTCGCTTTCGTTAACCATCGCTCTTCTGTCCTCGGCTCCCTAGATACTACGACCGTTCTGGGCATTTCATCCCCTAATCGGTGCCGGCCTCATCGGTTGCGAAATGGGCCCGCAGCTTCACCAACGCCTTATGGTGTGTCGAACGCACCGTCTGCGGATTGACGTCCAGAACCTTGGCGACCTCGGCGGGATCCATCTCCCGCTGGTACAGCATTTCCAGGATCAGGGCCTGGCGCTCCGACAGCAGGCCCTCCGGGATCTTGAACCGGATCGGCTCCTTCGGCTCTACCGAGAGCAGGCTCTCCGGTACGCTATCCAGATCCTCTCCGCGCCGCTTGCTGCGCCGCAGATGGTCGATGGCGGAACTGGTCGCCACCACCGTCAACCAGGTCGTCATGCGGGCCCGGTTGGAATCGTAGGTCTTGAGCAGGCGGAAGTTGTCGCGGCACAGCCGGACGAAAACGTCCTGCACCACGTCCTCCGACTCGTCGCCACGCCCTGCCGGATTCAAGCGACGCAGCACGGCGGAGAAGACAATGCCGGAATAGCGCAGGACGAATTTGTCCCAGGCCGCCTTGTCGCCGGACTGGAGCGCACTCAGATCCCGAGGGTTCTCCTCACCCATGGGGACTGCATACACGGGCGGCGGCAAGCCGCCAAGCGGACCGCCTTGGCCGGCGCGTGAATGTCACAAGGATCGACAGAGCGGCGTGCGCGGCCCGGCGGGCGGGACTATAGTGCGCCGCATGACCGGACTCCTGCCCCAGGACGCAAAGGGCACAGCCATTTCTCCACCACAGTTCTCCCGCCCCGCCGCGCCCTGTCTGGTCGCCGGCCTCACCTCGGCGCTCTGGCTGACCCCCGACGGCGAGGTCGAGGAACTCGACCGCACGGCCGCAGGACGCAAAGCCCGCCTGACGCCGCCCCTGGTCTGTCATGCCAAGGCACTTGCCCGGCGCCTCGACTGCAAACCCTTTCCGGCCTTCGACCTGCTGGAGCTCTATGCCTTCGTGCGCCCGGCCAGCTTCTGCATTCCTACGCCGCGCGGCCTGACCCGCAGTTTCGGCCTGCCCATGCCGGAGACTCTCGAGGACGAGGCCCTGGGGCTTCTGCGCTGCGTCGATCGGCTGCTCAGCGAACTGGCGGCACGGCCCGAAGACCCCGATGCCTCGGGTATCGCCTGGACGATGGCGCAGGCCGGCTGGCCCTGGGGCCCCTTCGTGCTCTCGGCCCTCGGCTTCGCGGAAGGCAGCGGCACGGCGCCGCGCCGGGGACGCGGCCTCGACGTCTGGACGCGGCTGCCCGAATGGTACGACACGCCCCCTGCCGCCCCGCCCGGAAACGATGCGGTCGACCCGGGCGCTGCGCGCACGCGTCTGGCGGAACTGCTGGACGAGGACGCGGAGGCCCGCCCGCAGCAGAGCGACTATGCATCGGCCGTTACGCAGGCTTTCGCGCCCCGCGAACATGTGGACGAACCGAACCTCGTCCTGGCCGAAGCCGGGACCGGCACCGGCAAGACCCTGGGTTATATCGCCCCGGCCAGCCTCTGGGCCGAGCAGAACAAGGGGCCGGTCTGGATTTCCACCTACACCCGCAACCTGCAGCACCAGATCGACGGAGAACTGGATCAGCTTCATCCCGACCCGGAGGCCAAGGCCGAGAAGGTCGTCATCCGCAAAGGGCGCGAGAACTACCTCTGCCTGCTGAACTACGAGGACGCGGTGCGCAACCTGGCCATGTCGCCCTGGCAGGCTGTGGCCGCCGGCCTGATGGCCCGCTGGATGACGGCGACCCGGGACGGCGCACTGGTGGGCAGCGATTTTCCGGGCTGGCTCGCCGGGCTGCTCGGACCGGAGAACACCATCGGCCTGGCCGACCGCCGGGGCGAATGCATCTATTCAGCTTGCCCGCACTACGGAAAATGCTTCATCGAGCGGTCCCTGCGCCGTGCCCGCCACGCGGACATCGTTGTCGCCAACCATGCTCTGGTCATGATTCAGGCGGCTCTCGGCGGAGGCGAAGATGGGTCCCTGCCGTCTCACTATGTGTTTGACGAGGGCCATCACCTCTTCGATGCCTCGGACAATGCCTTCGCCGCGCACCTCTCCGGCTTCGAAGCGGCGGAACTGCGCCGCTGGCTGCTGGGCAGCGAGCGGGCTCGCGGCGGGCGCTCTGCCGAACGGCTGCGTGGCCTGCGCCGGCGGCTTGAGGATCTGGTTTCGAACGACGGAAAGGCCTTGGAGCTGCTCGACGAAGTGCTCAAGGGCGCACGTATCCTCCCCGGCGAAGGTTGGCGGCAGCGCCTGGCCGACGAGAGTCCGCGCGGCCCGACCGAAGCGTTCCTGGCCCTCGTCCGTCAGCAGGTCTATGCGCGGACTGAAAGCAACCACCCGCACGGCCTGGAGACTGACGTGCGGCCGGTCGTTGAGGACATCCCGGCGGCCGCCGATGTACTGTCCCAAGCGCTCGGCCGCCTCAAGGATCCGCTCAAGGCCCTGAAGGCGCACCTCGCCAAACGCCTGGATGAGGAAACCGACGATCTCGACAGCGACACCCGGCGGCGCATCGAGCTGCTCTGCCGCGGCCTCGACCGGCGCATCCATCACGAGGTCGAGTCCTGGCAACACATGCTGCAGACCCTGGAGTCGGAAACACCGCCGGAGTACTGCGAATGGTTCGCCATCGAGCGGGACGACGGACGGGAAAAAGACGTCGGCATGTTCCGCCATTGGGTCGACCCGACCCGACCCTTTGCGAAGGTGGTGCTCGAGCCGGCGCAAGGCGCGGTCATCACTTCCGCCACCTTGACCGACCGCAGTGGCGAAGCGGAAAAAGATTGGGAGGCGGCGGAGACGCGTTGCGGCACCACGCATCTTGACATCCCGGCGATGCGCAACCAGTTCACCTCGCCCTTCGACTATGGGGAGCAAACGAAGGTCCTGATCGTCAAGGACGTGCGCAAGGACGACCTGCGGCTCGTCTCGGCGGCCTACCGGGAACTCTTTCTGGCCGCCGGCGGTGGAGCGCTCGGCATCTTCACCGCCATCTCGCGCCTGCGGGCGGTCCACGCCCAGCTCGCCCAGCCCTTGGAAGAAGCCGGAATCCCCCTTTACGCTCAACATGTGTACGGCCTGGACACCTCGACACTGGTGGACATCTTCCGCGCCGAAGTCGACTCCTGCCTGCTCGGCACGGACGCGGTGCGCGACGGCGTCGACGTGCCGGGCCGCTCTCTCCGCCTGATCGTTTTCGATCGCGTGCCCTGGCCGCGGCCGGACATCCGCCACCGGGCGCGGCGCGGTGCCTTCGGCGGGCGCCACTACGACGACTTGCTGACCCGCCTGAAACTACGCCAGGCTTACGGTCGGCTGATCCGCAGGGCCAACGACAAGGGGGTCTTCGTCCTGCTGGACCCCATGACACCGACGCGCCTGCTTGGCGCCTTTCCGGAAGGAGTCTCCGTGGAACGGGTCGGGGTCGCGGACGCGGTTGCCGCCGTCACCGCCTTTCTGGGTCCACGCAACGGAAATTGAGACCGGCGCCCCTGCGGCAGAGTGTCAATTGCACAGCGGACAGATGCGGTTTTAGTTGCGCTTTCCGGCCATAACCCTATATCTCCTGCTTGGTTCGGACCCGCGCCGGGCTGATGAAGATCCCCGATACAATTTGACCCCGAAACAATTCGACAAGCGAGACCGATGATCGATCCCCAAGCTGCCTTGATCTACACCATGGTGATGGTGTCCGCCGCCGACCGGGAAATGACCGATGCCGAGCTTGAGACCATCGGGGACATCGTGCGGCACCTGCCCGTGTTCCGGGACTACGACCTGAACAGTCTGCCGCAGAATGCGCGGGACTGCGCGGAGATGCTCAATCAGGAGGACGGCTTCGACAAGACCATTCAGGCCGTGCTTGAGAGCTTGCCGGAAAAGCTGCACGAAACCGCCTATGCGCTGGCCTGTGACGTCGCCGCCGCGGATGGCCGCGTCAGCCAGGAGGAATTGAGCCTGCTGCAGGCGATTCGCCAGGAACTCTCCGTGGGCCGCCTTCCGGCCGCCGCGATCGAACGCGGTGCCCGCGCCCGTCACATGACGCTTTAGGGCCCTCCAACCCTTCCTGCTCCGGAAATCCGCATTCTGGCAGCAGTCGCGGGCTGCGGCTGCTAACTATTTGTTTTAACACAAAATTCAGCTTGGCGTCCTTAGCCTTAACCTCCAGAATCAACTTCGGGAGGCTATAAGAAGCAAAGGAGACCAGGCCATGAGCCATCTGGACCTGCAGCTCAGGGACTATCGCCTGACGACTGCTGAGATCCTTTATCACATGCCGGACCACCCTCTGCTGCTGCAGAGCTACGTCTGGCAGGAATACGATATCGCCCCCAAATTCCCGGTCCTTCAGGAGTTCTTGGCGTTCTGGGAGAGTAATTTGGACGGCCGGCTGCATTCGGTGAAAGTCGCCAGCCTTTCCCTCATCAAAGCCCCGGAAACGCGCCACAGCACGGCCTACTACACGCTGCAGTAGCCGCCTAGCTGCCGCGGTCCGGCCGCACCGGGCGGCTGGGGATCGGAACAGTCGCTTCATGGCGGAATCCCGATCTTACACGTCCGCTGCGGCGGTTCGCCGCGCGGAACTTGGCCTCATCCGGCCACCGGACTACCTTTCCTGAAATCTCTTTTGTTCCCTCGGAAAGGCGTATGGCTCTCTCCGGAACGGCCGAACGGGCCCACCCCCCTCTCTCGCCGCATGATCGCCCCGTCGGCATTTGGCTGCTTGTCTGCTGCGCCATGATCTTCGCGATGGCCGTAATCGGCGCCATCACGCGTCTGACCGAATCCGGGCTTTCCATCATGGAATGGGCCCCGATCACAGGGGCCCTGCCCCCCTTGAACGAAGAGGAGTGGCAAAGGGTCTTCGCAATCTACCGTCAGATCCCGGAGTATCAGGAACAGAACGCCGGAATGACACTGGAAGAGTTCAAGGGGATTTTCTGGTGGGAGTATATCCACCGCCTTTGGGGTCGCTTGATCGGTGTCGTCTTTGCCCTGCCCTTCCTGTGGTTCCTGCTGCGCGGCAAGCTGCGCCGCGGCCTGGCGCCGCACCTGACGGTGATGTTCGTTCTGGGCGGCCTTCAGGGCTTCCTCGGCTGGTACATGGTGGCCAGCGGCTTCGCCGACCGGGTCGATGTCAGCCAGTACCGCCTCTCGGCGCACCTGGGCCTCGCGTTGTTGATTTACGGCTATGTCTACTGGGTGGCGTTGATGCTCCTGCTGCCGCACCCCGCGCCGAATGCGGACCGGCGCACCGGAAACCTGACCACTGGTATTTTTGCGCTTCTGTTCCTCGTTGCATTGACCATCCTCTCCGGCGCTTTCGTCGCCGGTCTCAACGCGGGTCTCACCTACAACACCTTTCCGCTGATGGACGGCGATCTGATCCCGGACGGCTACGGGACGATGAGTCCCTGGGTTCTGAATCTCTTCGAGAACATTGCGGCGGTGCAGTTCAACCACCGTTTCCTGGCAGTCTCGACGGTCGGCATCGCACTCCTACTCTGGCTCTGGTCGATGCGCCTGGAGTTGTCGCCCGTGACCCGCCGGGCTTGCGCCGCCCTGGCGGTCCTTTCCCTGGTTCAGCTGAGCCTCGGAATCGCGACCCTACTGCTCGTCGTCCCGGTCTGGCTGGGCGCCCTGCACCAGGCCGGCGCGATTCTCGTCCTGACCGCGGCGCTCAGCGCGCTCTACCTGCTGCGGTTCCGGACCCAAAGCCTTGTTTGAGAAGAGCCCGGGGCCCTCTATATAAGGCCAAGCCCTACATTCCTTTCCGCAAGGCCGTATGACCGACCAAACCGACGATCCGCAGGACCTCACCATTCCCGACGAACCCTTGCCCGTGTCCGTGCTGACCGGCTTTCTCGGTAGCGGCAAGACGACCTTGCTCAACCGCCTCCTCGCCGACCCCGCGATGGAAGAAACGGCGGTGATCGTCAACGAGTTCGGTGAAATCGGCCTGGACCACCTGCTGATGGAAAAAGTCGACGAGGACACGGTGCTGCTGAACAGCGGTTGCCTCTGCTGCACGGTGCGCGGTGACCTGGTCAACAGCCTGCGGGATCTCTTCCGCCGCCGCGTGCGCCGCGAGTTGCCGCCCTTCAAGCGCGTGGTGATCGAGACAACTGGCCTCGCCGACCCTGCGCCGGTCTTGCAGACGCTAATGACCGATCCGCTGGTCAGCGAGCGCTATCGCCTGGACGGTGTCGTCACCACCGTCGATGCGGTGAACGCGGAGTCGACCCTGGAGAACCACGAGGAATCCAGAAAGCAGGCCGCCGTCGCCGACCGCATCCTGGTGACCAAGAGCGACCTCACGGACGAGAGCCGGCTGGCGGAGCTGGAAACGCGCCTGCATGAATTGAACCCTGCCGCGCCGACTTTCCGCGTCGTGCAGGGCGAGATTTCTCCCAACGAGCTTTTCAACGCCGGCCTCTACAACCCGGAGACCAAGACGCTTGATGTGCAACGCTGGCTCAAGGCAGAGGCTTACACAGAAGACGATCATGATCACGAGCATGGCCATCATCATCACGGACACGATCATGATGTGAACCGGCACGATTCAAGTATCCGGGCCTTTTGCGTCACCTACGACACGCCGCTGGACTGGGACCGCTTCAACAGCTGGGTCGAAATGCTGACCACTGTCTACGGCGCCTCGATCCTGCGCATAAAGGGAATCCTAAATCTGGAACAGATCGACAAGCCGTTGGTCATCCACGGCGTGCAGCATGTGTTTCACCCGCCCGTCAAATTGGAGGCCTGGCCCGACGAGGATCGTCGCTCGCGGATCGTTTTCATCACGCGCGGACTGGAGCAGGAGATGTTCGAACACACCCTGCGGGCCTTCAATGAGGGCAGTGGCAACGCGCTCGAGTAAGAACTTTTTTAGGTGACGGCGGCACCAGCCCTCTCCCCCACCCGGCCACCCACAGCGTACGATTCCGTTGGGTGGCCGGGTGGGGGAGAGGGCCGGCGCGAGTGTCCGCGCAAGCGGAACACCACTCAAATTAAGGTTCTCCGCGCAGCAGGGCATCGACCGCGGCGGCGATACGCTTCCAGGTGACGAAGCCTTCCATATCGCCGTCGTTCAGCAGTCTGTCTCCGCGCTTGGTTGCTTCTTCCCGTGCGCCCTCGCCATGAGTCTCCACCAGCAGGTCGGCGACCTGCTGTACGTATTCATCGAGGTTTGTCCCGGAAGGAGCCAATGTCGATCATCCTGAAAGTTGGCTTTGACCGCGTGATGCTCGGCCTAACAGGTTAGCCGGACCGTCGCCGCCGCGCGGTTACACTCGGAGAGGCGTCCCGATCTCATAGGCTGACGCTCCCTACTCTCACGGGACGCCGTCGCATCTGAAAGCGCTCAATCAGTTTCAGCGTCCAGTAGTAGCCGACGAAACCGGCCAGAAAGGCCCAGGGAATAGAACCGAGAAACAGCGGCGCGCCGTAGGTCGTCCAGAGGGCGTCGAGCTGCGCGGAGAGTTCCGAGAAGCTGGAGGGAACGCTGAGAATAACGAGCAGACGGTCGGCGAACGCCGAGAATCCGGCTGTTCCCTCGTCCCCGCCAAGGACCAGAGACCCCGTCAAGAAAAAGGTGTAGTAGAAAACGGGAACCGTGAAGGCGTTAGAGGTCCAGGTCCAGGCCAGCGCGACCGGCAGATTGAAGGGCGACCCGTTGATACAGAAGCGCAGCGAAAGCCAGATCAGAAAGACCGCCGGCATCTGCAGGCCGACCGTCGGCGTGCAGGCGACGAAGAGCCCTATGCTGCTCGCCCAGGCCGTGTGCCGTGCGGAATGACGGCTGCGCAGGATCCGCAGAATCAAGCGGCTGAGGAGTCTTCGAGGATTCAAAATCGCAAACCGTGGGCTAGGGCATGACCGCATGCAAAGGCGACGCCCCCCGGCCCCGCCGTTTCCGGAGTGTCACAAGATAGCGTTACGAAACCGTGTCCGAACAAACGATAATGCACAGGAGAAAACGAGGTTCATGAAAGGTTACTTCGTATTTGAAGAAGATGTCCTCAATCAGGCAGAATTCGAGCGCTACAAATCACTCTCGCCACAATCGATCAAGAAATATGGCGGCGAGTTCCTTGTCAGAGGCGGCGAGGTTGAGGCCCTGGAAGGCGGGTTCAACTATCAGCGCCTGGTGATTATCGCCTTCCCGTCCGTGGAGGCCGCCAAGTCCTGGTACCATTCGGAAGAATACGCCGAGGCAAAGGACCTAAGGCTCAGGATCTCAAAGGGCAACGCGCTTCTTGTCGCGGGGCTCTAGACATCGGGCCATCAAAAGACGCGAGCGTGAACTGAAGGACAAGCGGTTTGACCTACGAGGAATACAACGCCTTTTGCGGTGGCCTTCCGGCGACCACACATGTCGTCCAGTGGGGTGGCTCCCATGTCTGGAAGGTCGGCGGCAAGGTCTTTGCCATCGGCGGCTGGGGCGATGACGAGCCGGGCTACACTTTCAAGGTGAGCGATCTTTCCTATGAGATCCTCAAGGAGCAGCCGGGCCTGCGCCCCGCGCCCTATCTGGCCTCGCGCGGCATGAAATGGATTCAGCACTATGCCCAGCCCGGTCTGCCCGACGACGACCTGAAGGACTATCTGCGCGAATCCCATCGCATCGTCTCGCTCGGACTCTCCAAAAAGAAACAGCGCGAACTCGGCCTCAATCAGGACTGAGCCGAAATCCCATCGACCCGGACCGCGTCGAATCGACGGTCGGATCAGAATCGGCACGGCCTCGACCATCCCCAGCACAATCGGAAGACGGTGAACCTCTATCGGTGCACCGTAAAGCAGCAGGGCCGGCGTGGTACCTCGCGGCTGTCGATATGGCAGCAACCCACAAATCCAACGAAATCCAAAAATCCAAATTGACAGCACGAGGAGAAGGCTCTTAAATCAACAAAAGCCAAAATTACAATGAAAAGGCCAACCCATTATGACTGTTGGTTTGGCGCAAATTATCAGGGACATACGCTCTGGACGCATGACCGCGGAAACACTCGTGGCGCAGTCCCTTGAATCCATAAATTCCAAAAACCAATCAGTGAATGCCTTCTCGGACGTCTATGCCGAGGACTCCCTCGCGGCCGCGAGAGCCTGTGACCGGGAGGCCGCGGAGGGTCGGTGGCGCGGTCCGCTGCACGGGGTGCCGATTGGCGTCAAGGACCTCTTCCTGACCAAAGGGCGGCGCACTGCGCGCGGATCTGCTGCTTTCCGCGATTTCGTGCCGGACCAAAGCGCGCCGATTGTGGAGCGCGTCGAAGCGGCGGGCGCCATTATCGTCGGCAAGACGACGACGACAGAACTCGGCTGGTCTGGCTCCAGCGTGTCGGAACTCTATGGCCCGACTCGCAATCCCTGGAACACGGACCTCACGAGCGGCGGCTCGAGCAGCGGTTCGGCGGCGGCGGTCGCCACCGGCATGGTCCCCTGCACCTTGGGGTCGGATGGCGGCGGATCGGTTCGCATCCCCGCCTCTTTCTGCGGCATCTTCGCCATGAAAGGCAGCCTGGCGCGCATCCCGACTTATCCCTGGAGCGCGACGGAGATGCTGTCCCACGCCGGGCCCATGACCCGAACGGCCGAAGACAGCGCGCTCTTGTTCAATCTGCTGAAGGGACCCGATCCGCGCGATCACAACGCCTTGCCTGACGACGGATTCGACTACGTGGAGGATTCGGTCGATCCGCAAAGCCTCAAGATCGCCTATGCCCCGACACTCTTCGGCGTCGAGGTCGATTCGGAAGTCGCGCAGGTAGTCGCCGACGCCGTCACAAAAATCGGCGGCGCCCTCGGTCTCACGACCGTTGAAAACGCGCCCGCGTGGCAGGACCCGATCCGCACCTTCGAGACGCTCTGGGTTGCCGGGCGCGGCCAGGCTTATGGCCGCCCGTCCGGAAACAACGGTGCGAATGTCCGTGAAGGCTTCGGCAGCGGCTTCCAAGCCCTGGTGGAAGCTTCGCGGGACTACAGTCTGGCCGACTATCTCGACGCCATGAAGGCACGCGCGCAGTTCGCCGCAACGGTCCATAGCTTTTTCGAGACCTGCGATCTGCTCCTCTTGCCCACGGTTCCCATACTGCCCTTTGCGGCGGAATTGGAAGCGCCTCCGGGCTATTCCAGCAAATCAGAGGTCTTGCGTTGGACCGGCTGGACGCCCTTTACCTACCCTTTCAATTTGAGTGGCAATCCGGCGGCCTCGCTGCCGGTCGGCTTCTCATCGAGTGGATTGCCCATCGGCTTGCAGGTTGTCGGCCGGCGTCATGCAGACCTGGCCGTCCTGTCCTTTTGCCGCACTCTCCAGACGATTTTCCCCTGTCAGCTTGCCGATGACACCGTTGGGGGCACGACCAGTCAGGAGAGTGCGGCAAAACCCATGAAAACCTTAAAAGAAGCGGAGGCAAAAAGATGAAACTGGATAGGCGTAGCGTACTGCGCGCGTCCGCCATGGCGGGCCTCGCAGCCGGATTGCCGGTACTCAACACGAAGTTTCTCGTAAGCGAAGCGGCGGCCGCAAGCCGGCCCATGACCTTTCTGTCGGCGGAGAACTTGACCGGCAACTGGGACCCGTCCTCGCATACGACTCTAGCACAGATCAACTTGGAGAGTTTCGTCTTCGGCTACCTGACGCGGGCCCCAATGCGTCCGGAAAACCCGGATGAGCTGGTCATGGAACTGGCGACGGAGATGAATATTCTCGATGAGCATACGATCGAGTTCAAATTGCGCGAGGGCGTGACGTTCCACGACGGCAAGGCCTTTTCCGCCGAAGACGTGAAAGCGACTTACGAGTACGCCTCGCAGCCGGACCGCCCGGCTCAGTGGTATCCGGGCCCCTGCAAGGTCGATATCGTCGATGACCTGACCGTCCACGTGAAAACCGACGAGTATGGCTATCCCGCCAGCCTCTTTTGGTTCCTCTCGGCCTTTCTGCCCATCATGTCAGCGAAGGACATTGCCGACGGCACGGCGCTGTCGGCGCGCCCGAACGGCACCGGCGCCTTCAAGTTCGCCCGGCAGGAAGGCAACACCACCGTTCTGGAAGCCTTTGACGGCTTCTATCTCGGCAAGCCCAGACTTCCCGGCATCAACTTCAACTTCGTCGGCGACGCCACCACCCGGACGCTCGCGCTGCTGTCGGGCGAGGCGGATATCATCGAACGCCTCGAGGCGGAGCAGGTCGAGACGATCGAGGCAAAAGGCGGTTTCGCATTGAACAAGGCGATCTCGGTCGAGAACAAGTACCTTTGGTTCCGCTGTTCCAAGCCGCCGTTCAACGACTGGCGGCTGCGGCGCGCGGCCTGCCATGCCATCGACCGCTCGGTGATCCTGGACGTGCTCGGCGTGTCCGGCCATCCTTCGAACGCCTACATTTCACCGGTCAAGTTCGGCTACGTCGATACGCCGAACTATCCGCAGTATGACCCGGACAAGTGTCAGGGCTTCTTGGCGGAGGCCGGGTTCCCCAACGGCGAAGGGTTGCCGGAACTCGAGTACATCACCTCGGTGGGCTTCTATCCCAAAACCAAGGAGTACGGCGAGGTCATCACCGCCATGCTGCAGGAGCAGGGATTCCCGGTGAAGCTGAACGTCATGGAAGTCGCGGCCTGGAACGAGCGTCTCTATGACCGGCCCGGCGGCGGTCCCGGCCATATGATCGACTGCGGCTGGTCCACCGGATCGCCGGAACCCGATCTTGTTCTGCGAACGCACTTCCATTCCTCGTCGAAGCGCATCTGCGGGATCGAGGATCCGGACATCGACGCGGTTCTCGATAAGGAGCGCAACACCGTCGATCCGGCGGAACGCAAACGGGTCATTCAGGAAGAGGTCATGCCCTTGCTCGCCGAGCGGACACCGGCCTTCTCACTCTTCACCTCGGTCTTCATTCATGCGATGCGGGAAGACCTGAAGGGCCTTTACATCTATCCTAACGGCATGATGGACGCGAACAGCGCGGACTTCGCGTAAAGCGTAACCTCGACCCTCCCGGCACAACCGAAATGCCGGGAGGGTCTTGTCCGTAGATGAGGCCCAGAGGTGTTCGTTTTAGGCTTTCTTTTGCGGCGGCTGGTCCAGGGGGTGGTGATCATCTTTCTGGTCAGCTTCCTGATCTTCACGCTGTTGCGTGTCGTCCCGGGCGACCCGGCCCGGCTGATCGTCGGCGGCATGGCGCCCGACGATGTCGTGGCGGAGAAGGCCGAGGAACTGGGCCTTAACGACCCCATACCTCTGCAATTCGTCCGCTACCTCGGCGGCCTGGTGCAAGGCGATTTGGGAAACTCCTTCATCCGGCCGAAGAGCGGCGCCAGTTTTGGCGGCAGCGCCTATGACGATCCAACGCGCGGCGAGCGGGCGGCGGTCTTGGACCTTATCCTCGACCATCTGCCATTGACGCTGCAACTCGCGGCCCTGGCCATAGTCTTCTGTCTGATCATATCGCTTCCGCTCGGCATCTCCGGCGGCCTTAATCCGGGGCGCTGGCAGGATCGGCTCGCCTTCTTCTCCGGATCGATATTCGTTTCGGTGCCCAACTTCTGGCTCGGTATTGTCCTGACCCTGCTGTTCTCCGTGCAGCTCGGCTGGCTGCCGTCCATCGGTTACAAGGGATTCATCTACACGGTGCTCCCCGCGCTGGTGCTGGCCATTGAGATCGCACCCTTCGTAATCCGGACTCTGACGGTTTCGCTGGCACAGGTGATGCAGGAGGATTTCATCACCATAGGTCCGATCCGCGGCCTGCCGGCTTGGCGCATCGTCACGGCGCATGCCCTGCGCAACGCCTCCGTGCCGGTGATGAACCTCTTCGGCATACAACTCGGCACCCTGCTCGGCGGTGTCCTGGTGGTCGAGTACATCTTCGACTATCCCGGCCTGGGCCTGTTGACCATCAACGCCGTGCTGCAGCGCGACTTTCCCCTGATTCAGGGAATTGCGATCTGCATCAGCGCCATCTTCGTCCTCATCAACATCGTCGTCGACCTGGCGGCGACGGCGGTCGACCCGCGGCTGGAGTACTGACATGAGCCTGCTGTCTTCCACTCCAGGCGACCCGGTGGATCTGTCCGGCGTGCGGTCGGATCTCTCGCCGGCGCAGCGGATGCTGCGCCTCGCCTGGTCGCGCCTCTCTTTCAAGATCGGCTTCTTCGTGTTCGCGATCCTGCTGGTGATGGCGCTGGTGTATCCGGAAGCAAGCGGCATAGACCCGACGAAGATGAACTACCGTGCCCGCCTGGTGCCGCCGATCTTCTTCGGCGAATGGACCTGGGCATTCCCGCTGGGCACCGATCAGCTCGGCCGCGACGTCTTCACCCGCTGTCTCGTCGGCTTGCGCTATTCCGTCCTGATCGGCGGCACCACGGTCATCCTGATGTTCGCGGTCGGCTGCGGCCTGGGGCTGCTGTCCGGCTTCAAGGGCGGCTGGATCGACACGGTGATCATGCGTTTGACCGATGCACAGCTCTCGATCCCCATGATCATCCTGGCGATATCGATCCTCGGAGTCTCGCGCCCGACAGTGCCCGCGATCATCCTGGTCCTCGGACTTTCCGGATGGCCTCTCTACGCCCGCGTGGCCCGCAGCGTCACCCTGTCCGAGCGCGGCAAGGAGTACGTGCGCGGCGAACGGGTCCTCGGCGCATCGGACTTGCGCATCATGCTGCTCTTCGTAGCCCCGGCAGTCTTGCCGCCGATCGCCTTTGTCGCCGTGCTCGATGTGGCGCGCATGATGATCTTCGAATCGATCCTGGGCTTTCTGGGTCTCGGGGTACAGCCGCCCACGCCGACCTTCGGCAACATCATTGCCGACGGGCGGAAGTATCTGATCAACGCCTGGTGGATTGCCACCATGCCCGGCCTTTTTCTGCTTGTCACTCTGACCAGTCTGAATCTCATGGGCTCGGCCATGGAAAGTGCACGCAACGAAGTTCTGAAGGGGAGCGCATAGTGACCGCCGGTGAGAGAATCCTGGAGGTTCGGGACCTTACCGTCCAGCTTGTACGGCCGAAACAGAACAAGACCGTTCTTGACGGCGTGAGCTTCGATCTCCATGCCGGCGAGGTCTTGGGAATTATCGGCGAAGCCGGATCCGGCAAGACGGTTCTGGCCCGCGCGCTGGTCGGCGGTTTGGCCGATCCTCTGCGGTTCGCGGACGGACGGATCGCCTACCGTGGGCGGGATCTGCAAAGCTTGCCGAAATCTGAGCTGATTCGCGTCCGTGGGAACGAGATCGGTTACATCGGCGCCAACCCGACCGGCTCGCTCGACCCGACGGTCCCCATCGGCAATCAGATTCTAGAGAAGCTCCAAGCCGTGCAGCCGCAACTCTCCAAGGCCGAGGCGCGGGATCGTGTGCTGGAGGTGCTGACCGCCGTGCGCATCCCGTCGCCGGAGGTGCGCTTCCACGAGTTTCCCTTCCAATTCAGCGGCGGCATGATGCAGCGTGTCATGATCGTCGATGCCCTGGTGACCAACCCGACCTTCCTGGTTGCCGACAACATCACCCAGGCGCTGGATGTCACCGTGGCGGCGCAGATCATTCGCCTGATCGAGGAACTGCGTGAGAAGTTCTCGACGGCAATCGTTTTCATCTCCTCCTCCTTGCCGACGGTCCGTGGCGTAGCCGATGAGATACTGGTCTTGCAGGACGGCCGCATCGTTGAGAGCGCGGCACCAGCGGCCCTGACGCAAAGCCCGAAACACCCCTACACCCGCTCTTTGCTGCAGCGCCTGCCGCGAATCTGGGGGGCCGGCATCGAGGTGCCTCGCGCGGACCCCTCGCCGCCCCTGCTCGACGTGGCCGATGTGACCAAGACCTACCATGTCCGCAAGAAGGGCAGCTTCGCCGGACACAACGCGGTGAAAGCCGTGCGCGGCGTTAGCCTGAAGGTCCGCGAGGGCGAGAACTTCGGCATCGTCGGAGAATCCGGATGCGGCAAGTCCACCTTGACGCGGCTGCTGGCCTGGCTGGAGCCGCCGGACCAGGGGACGATAGCGTTTCAAGGGCAGGACTTGGGCGGCCTCGCGCCCCGCGAGCTGGTTGAAATGCGCCGCTCCTTCCAGCTCCTGCTGCAAGACCCCTACAGTTCCCTGCCGGCACGCATGCCGGTCGGCCGGATCATCGCCGAGCCGTTGCTGATTCACGGGCCAAAGAACAAGCGCGCGGTGCGCGAGCGCGTCGTCGCGGCGATGGAGGAAGTCGGCTTGGACCCGGCGCTGGAAAACCAGCTGACCGTCGGGCTCAGCGCCGGACAGCGGCAGCGGATCAACATCGCCCGCGCCCTGGTACTAGAGCCCAAGCTTCTGATCCTGGACGAGACGCTTTCGGCGCTGGACCAGGTCGAGCAATCGAAGTTGCTCGATCTCTTCGGGCGCCTGCAACGCGATCACGGCTTCACCTACATCTTCATCTCCCACGACATGGCGCTGGTCCGTAAGGTCTGTCACAGGATCGCGGTCATGTATCTGGGACGGGTGGTCGAGCTTGCCGACAACGCCACACTGTTCGAAAACCCGGGGCATCCCTATTCGCGAGCATTGCTGAGCGCCGTGCCGACCCTCGACGATCATCCCTTCAAGGCGGAAGACCATCTGCTCGACGGCGAGCCTCCCAGCCCGGTGCATATTCCGGAAGGCTGCACCTTCCGTTCGCGCTGCCCGGTCGCCCTTGCCAAATGCCGGACGGTTGATCCGCAGGACGTACCCTGGTCGGATGGCGGCCTGGTCGCGTGCCACCTTGTGGGTCCGACCGGGAAAGCAGGGGGAGCGACGGTTGTTCCTCTGACTCAAGGGGACAAGGATCATGCTCAATCGGCATAGGCGCGAACACATACTGGGAATGCTTTCCGCGGAACACCGCGTTTCCGTCATGGAGATGGCGCGCGCCCTGCAGGTTTCCGACGAGACCATTCGACGGGACCTCAAGGACCTCGAGGCGGAGGGCCATCTTCGCCGCGTGCACGGCGGCGCTGTTCCCCTGGCACCGATCCACGATCAGCCGATCGACGAGCGCTGGCGCAAGCGCGCCAAGGAGAAGGGAGTCATTGCCCGGCTGGCGTTGGAGCAGATCTCGGACGAGACCGTGATCTTCCTGGACACCGGCAGCACGACCCTGACGCTCGCGCGCCAACTCTCCGGATTCGCCAACCTGAAGCTCTACACCAACTCCCTGAAGATCGCGCAGGCCGCCAACGCGCATCATGGCGTCACGGTGCACCTGACCCCTGGCCGGCTGCGCGAGGTCGAGCTGGATCTGGTGGGCTACGACACCGTGACCTACATCCAGCAGTTCTACTTCGACATCGCCTTTATGGGCGTCGCGGCCGTGGATCTCGACCGCGGCCTGATGGATTACGAAGAGGACGAGGCGCGCGTTCGCCAAGCGTTGTTGAAGACCTCGCGCCTGCGCGTCTTCCTGGCCGACAGCAGCAAGTTCGGCAAAACCGGGAACGTCAAGACGGCGTCCTTTTCCGATGTCGATCAGATCATTACGGAGTGCGCGCCGCGCGAAGACTTCGTGGAGCGCATCAAGAACTCGCCGGCGGAGCTTCTGCATGCCTGATTCTGGCGCCATGCCGGCGGATGTGCTGTCCGAATTGCACGGCCTCCTGGCACGCTTTTCGGCAATTGGAGCGACAGCCGAGGGAGGCGTCACGCGGCTGGCCGCCAGCGCCGAAGACGGCGAGGCGAGAGATCTGTTGTGCCGGTGGCTTCGCGAACACGGCTTCACTGTCATGATCGACGAGGTCGGGAACGTTTTCGGTTGCCTGGACCTGGACGATACCGCCGCGTCCGGCGCCGTTTACTGCGGGTCCCATCTCGACAGCCAGCCGAACGGCGGACGCTTCGATGGAACCTACGGTGTGCTGGCGGCGTGTTGCGCGGCCCTGGCAATCAAACGCGACATCGAGAATGGCAAGTTGGCGCCGCAAGTCCGCTATCTCGTTGTCGTCGCCTGGACCAACGAGGAGGGCGCGCGATTTCAGCCGAGCTTGATCGGCAGCAGCGTCTTTTCCGGCGCGCTGCGCGCGGAGGACGCACTCTCCGCGCGGGACGGTGACGGCGTGACCTTGGCTGCGGCCTTGGAAGCCATCGGCTATTTGGGCCGGGAACGGCCGCCGGCCGAACCCAATTTCTACGTGGAACTGCACGTCGAACAAGGTGCGGTTCTAGAGCAGACGGACCATCAGGTCGGGATCGTCACGCATTGCTGGGGCGCACGGAAGTTCCGCACACGTTTCATCGGGAAGCCGGACCACACCGGTCCGACGCCGATGGAGAAACGCTGCGATGCCTTGCGGGCGGCGAGCCTGCTGATCTCCGGCGTCAGCGAGCGGGCGCTGGCGTCTGAAGGCAGGCTGCATGGATCGGTGGGACGAGTTGTGGTGGAGCCGAATTCCCCCAACGTGGTGCCGCAAAGCGCGACCCTCTGGGTCGAGTTACGATCCGGGGATGAAGCGGAACTCGACGGCGCCGAAACTGCCTTTCGCCAATCGCTCGAACGGATATGTGCCGCGACGGGATGCCGGGTGGAGATCGAGAGCGGGTCGGTCCGCGCGGCTCAGTCTTTCGATGCGGACGGTGCCGCGTTGGCACGCCGGGCGATCGAGTCTCTCGATCTCCGGACCATGACCATGGCCACGATCGCCGGTCATGACGCGCTCGCCCTTCAGGAGCGGTTCCCGGCGATCCTCCTGTTCGTACCGAGCGTCGATGGCACGAGCCACGCGCCCCAGGAACTCACGAAGGACGAAGACCTTGAAACGGGACTGACAGCCCTGACTGCCGTTCTGTCCCGCCTGCTCTCGGAAACGCGGGGCAATGGATCTCCGGAATCTGGAGGAAGCGCATGAAATCGGTTGGCGAGGCAGACAATGCACTGGAGCGCATGGCCGAGGACGCCATCTCTTCGATCCGGGACTGGCAAACGCGGGAGGTCCGCTACGAGCCGGCGGCGCCCGCCGTGGTCTCTCCCATCCATCGCGCGGTGGAGAGCGCCTGCTTCAACGTGACCGTGGGCGACGAGGCGATCTTCCTTAAGGTCCGCTATCCCGACATGACGCGGTTCTTCGACGACCAAGCCATCGTTGCCTGTTGCCGCCTGGCGGCGGAAGCCGAGGTCGCGCCCGCCGTGCGCTACGCCGATCCCGGCCGCGGCCTGGTCGCGCTCGAACGCCTTGATGATGACTGGACCTGGGGCAAGGTCGATCACTTCGCCGATCCGGCGGTTCTGGAATCGGTCGTGACAGCGAAAAAGGCGATTCACGAAGGCCCCGCGTTTCCGCGCGAAGTCAGCGTGTTCGAGACCATAGAGCGCTACTGGCGGATCATCGCCGAGGAAAAGGTCCCGGTCCCGGCGGATGTTCCGGATCTCGTGGGGCACGTTCGGCGCATGGGCGCGGCCATCGCGGCAGCCGGTGTTGATCATCGCCCCTGCCACGGCGACGGTGTTGCTTCGAATGTCATGATCGGACCCGCCGGTGCGGTTCTGCTGGTCGATTTCGACATGGCGGCCAATGCGGACCCCTACCAGGATCTCGGCAGCCTGATGGTCGAAGCCTTCCAGTTCCCCGACGACATGCGCCAAGTCCTGGAGATCTACGACGGCGCCTTTGTCGAAGAACATTACAACCGTTGCCGCCTCTACGGCAGCGCCGACGACCTCATGTGGTCGCTCTGGGGTTTCATCTGTTTCGCGCAATCGCCGCGCAAGGAGGTTGAGTTCACCAAGTACGCGGAGTGGCGCCTGCTGCGCTGCCGCTGGCAATTCGGTGACCCGGATTTCGAGCGCTGGATGACTCGGCTTTAGGTTTTCGGAGGGCAGCTTATGATTCGCAAGACCCTGGGCCAGGCATCGACGGCGGCCGAGAGAGACATCGAGGCGGCCATCGCCGCCATGGACGCATGGAACGGCCGGGAGATTTCATACGAGCCGGTCGGCGGCGGTATCAGCAACGCCAACTGGCGCATCCACCTCGCCGGACAGGAGACGTCCTATTTCGTAAAGATCCCCGGCAAGGGGACCGAGCGTTTCATCGACAGGAACGCCGCGCACGACGCCAGCATCAAGGCCCACGCCGCCGGTGTCGGCGCCAAGGTCTGCGGGTTCATTGCGGAGTCCGGCGTCGAGATCTTCGAGTTCATGGACGGCCTGCGCACCTCGACCAACGGCGATTTCCTGGACCCCAAGATCAGGGTCAATGCCGTGCGAGCCCTGCGCGCATTCAACGATGGCGAGGCCCTGAACCTCCGGAAGACGCTGTTCGATATGATCGACGAACACATCGGACAGGTGCTGGAGCTCGGCGGCCACTTTCCCAAGGACTTCGGCTGGATCAACGCCAAGTACCGCGAAGCCCGGCACGCCCTGGAAGCCGCCGGTCTTGAGATCGTGCCCTGCATGAACGACACCCTGGCCGGAAACTTCCTGCTGGACGCCGACAACGGGGTGAAGCTCGTGGACTTCGAGTACGCCTCGAACAACGACCGCTGCGCGGAACTTGCGGTCTGGTTCGGCGAGATGTTCTTCCCGCCCGAAGTCGAAGCGGAAGTCATCGAGGAATACTTCGGCCGCGTCGACGACTCGATCGTTGCCCGAATCTCGTTGTTCAAAGCTCTGGCCGATGTGAAGTGGTCGACCTGGGCCATGGTGCAGCATCAGGTCTCGGCCTTGGACTTCGACTTCTTCAAGTATGGGGTCTGGAAACATCTGCGGGCGCGCAGCCTGATGCGCGACCCCGACTGGGATGGCTGGCTACGCGCCGTCTAGTCCAAGACCGCATCGGACAGGCGCGTTCGATTTCGGGCCGGTGACAATCAAGTCCGATTAGGTCGAGCCTTTCGGCTGCACATCGAGGAAATCGACGACTGCATTGATGAGCTCGTGGGCGCCCTTTGCATGTGGATCGAGCTTCAGGACCTTACCGTCATCAAATAGGAAGGCAGCATTCCCCCAAATTGTTTGGTTTACCGATTTGATGTTTTGGAACTCGCGCGTTTCGGCAGCGGCGCGACAGGTGAATCGAATGGTTTTTCCCCGCCAACGAACGGCGCGCTTTGTAATGAGCCAGGTTTGAAGACCGACGATGATGGTCGCCAGTCCAAATGCCAGAATGAGATAAAACAAGATCGTCATCTGGCTCTCCGCGTCTGCGCGGGAGGACCCTACGAATAACCAGACATATGCGAAAAGTACTGTCAGCCCAGCGCCGAGACAAAGTCCAGTCCAGTGCATAGGTCCGGCCTTTATCTGTCGCCAACCGCGATAGCCGGGTTTCGACTGGGCCCCCAAAACGCCGAGCAAGAAAACAACACCGCCTGCCAGAACGCAGACAAGAACACGGGGCAAGAGTTCCAATGCGATGTCCATATCCCGCGCGTCCTGGCCAGACCGAAAAGCTGTGTTCCTCCTGATTCTCGCCGTACTCCGTTTAAAAACGATTATCCGAGCCTGCTGGTCGGGCAATAGAGAGGCAACGGGCTCAGGGGCGCAGCGAACGCCGTAGACATCCGGACCCCTCCGGCACCTTCTTCGAGACAGAACGAAGTAGGAACTCTTTGCTGCGAGCCCTTTTCAAATGATGCATGACCCGCATCCCGTCTTTCAGTGCGGTATTTTTGGCCTCCCCGGCTCCGGCTCAAATGGGCAAGTCGTGCTCTCAATCGCACGAGCAGCGTCAAAGGCTTCTGCTGGCGGAAGCGGTGACCTCTAATCTAATGAGGAATTGGAAATTCTTCGGGAGCGTTCCGCGCGCGGATCCAAGAAAGCGAATTCACTTTATGGGTAACCGCGAGGAACGGCTTGTTCCGGTCGCCGGCAAGGGAGAGTGGGGGGTTGGAGCGGGCGATGGGAATCGAACCCACGACATTCAGCTTGGGAAGCTGACGTTCTACCTCTGAACTACGCCCGCGTCATTTCGTTCGCACGAAACCTCTCCGTCAGTATTTACCCGGCCTCTTGGGGATGGCAAGTCCCGTCATTCGCGGACCGTTACGGCCACGGCCGTGTTGCGGTGGCGCGAATCTTTAGGGGACGCTAGGTTCAGGACCGTGATCGGAAGAACGCCGACGGAAGGACCGGCCGCCTCATGACCTCTCTTTGCCCCTGTCATCGGCCATGACCTATCTCTGGATTGCTCTCGGCAGCGCGCTCGGCGGGGTCGGCCGCTATTGGTGTTCCGGCCTGGTCGCCGCGCGCTTCGGCGAGACCTTTCCCTGGGGCACGATCCTGGTGAACGTGACCGGCTCTTTCCTCATCGGTTTCGTCGCGACCCTGACCGGACCGGACGGCCGCCTGCTGGTCAGCCCCAACGCGCGCCAGTTCCTGATGATCGGTGTCTTCGGCGGCTATACCACATTCTCTTCCTTTAGCCTGCAGACCCTGGCACTGATTCAGAACGGGGAGTGGTTGAAGGCCGGCGGCAACATCGGTGTTTCCGTGGCCGCCTGTCTGATCGCGGTCTGGGCCGGGCATGTCGCCGCGGCCAGCCTGAACCAATTGAAGGGAGCCTAGCCATGCGCGTGCCGGAGGAGAAAGCCGCCCTGCTGCGCATCTTCATCGGCGAGGCCGACCGCTTCGAGGGCAAGCCCCTCTACGAGGCGCTGATCCTGAAAGCGCGGGAAGCCCATCTGGCCGGCGCCACCGTGCTGCGCGGCCCCTTGGGGTTCGGCCATCGCAGCCGCATTCACAGCGCCAAAATCCTGCGGCTCTCCGCCGACCTGCCCATCGTCGTCGAGATCGTCGACAGCGAGGAAAAAATCCGGGACTTCCTGCCGAACGTCAACGCCATGATGACGGGCGGCATGGTAACTTTGGAAAAGGTGACGGCCTGGCACTTCACCGACCCGAAACAAGAATGAGGTCCCAACCAACGCGCCGCCAGGGTCGGCGCTGATCGGCGGAGACAGCGGGAATGGATCCGATATGGATTGCGGTCGCGTTTGCTGCAGGATTTGTGGCGCGGCTGGTTAATCTGCCGCCCCTCGTGGGGTTCCTGCTGGCCGGGTTCCTGCTGAAGGCCATGGGCGCCGATGCGGGCGAACTGGTTCAGACCATCGCCGATCTCGGCGTCATGCTTCTGCTTTTCACCATCGGACTAAAGCTGAAGATCAAGACCTTGCTGCGGCCGGAGATCTGGGCCGTGGCCTCGATTCACATGGTGGCCTCCGTGGTCGCCTTCGCGGCAATCATCAAGCTCGTCGCGTTTGCGGGCGTCGCCCTCTTCGCGGAACTGACCTTTGGCTCCTCGGTGCTGATTGCCTTTGCGCTCAGCTTCTCCAGTACGGTCTTTGCGGTAAAAGTCCTGGAGGAGAAGGGCGAAATCTCGGCGCTGCATGGCCGGATCGCCATCGGCATCCTGATCATGCAGGACATCTTCGCCGTCGTCTTCATGACCGTTTCGACCGGCAAGGTTCCTTCGATCTGGGCCGTGGCCCTGCTCGGGCTTCCCCTCCTGCGCCCCTTGCTGGACAGGATCCTGGACCGCTGCGGCCACGGCGAGCTGGTGCCGCTGTTCGGGCTCTGCGCGGCGCTCAGCCTCGGCGCCTATGTCTTCGACCTCGTCGGGCTCAAGGCCGACCTCGGCGCGCTGGTCCTCGGCATGATCCTGGCGCCGCATCCGCGCGCCTCGGAAATGGCCGACTCTCTCTTCGCCTTCAAGGACGTGTTCCTCGTCGGGTTTTTTCTCAGCATCGGCCTGGGCAGCTCGCCGACCCTTGCGGCCCTGGGGGTCGCCTTGTTCTTCACGCTCCTGATGCCTTTGAAGGTGGGCCTCTTCTTCTGGCTTCTCTCCCGTTTCAATTTAAGGACCAGAACCGCGACCAATGCCTCTTTCAGTCTGGCGAACTACAGCGAATTCGGACTCATCGTCGGCGCGGTCGGGGTCGGCAATGGTTGGATCACCAGCGACTGGCTGGTCGTCATCGCGCTGGCGCTCTCCGCCACCTTTGTGATCGCTTCCCCCCTCAACACGGCTTTCGAGGCGATCTACACCCGCATCTCATCCCACCTGAGGCGCTTTCAGAGCTCCACCCGCCACCCCGAGGAGCAACCGATCAGCCTGGGCGGCACGGGGGCCCTGATCGTCGGCATGGGGCGCATCGGCACCGGCACCTACGAATACCTCGTGCCGCGTTTTGACGGTCTGGTGACCGGCATCGACAGCAATCCCGACAGGGTCACCCAGCACGTCAAGGAAGGCCGCGACGTCATTTTGGCGGATGCGGCGGACACTCAGTTCTGGGTTCGCGTTCAAGCGGCGGAATGCCGGCTAGTCATGCTGTCCATGCCCGATCACGGCGCCAACCTGCGCGCGGCCCGACGGCTCCGGGCGGAAGGCTTCAAGGGCCACGTCGCCGCCATCGCAACCTTCCACGACCAGGAAGAAGATCTTCTGGAATCCGGGGCCGACGTCGTCTTCAACACCTACGCCGAAGCCGGCGCAGGTTTCGCCGGACACGTCTGTTCCAGGCTCAGCGAAGGTCTCTTCGACAGCAATGCCGTAGGAGATACGGCCGAGTCTTCAAGCCCCCGCGATCGCACGAATTCGGGAAAATCCAAGCCCTGATTCCAACAACCTTGTGATCTGCGGGGCCGGTCCCGTCAGATGACAGATATTGAATGCGACGTTAATCTGCGCGCCGGTCAACCGGACATATCCAGGACTATGGGAGGTTCCATGCGCGCCGTTCTTGCTCTGATCGCCCTGCTGTCGCTTGCGGTCAGCCCCGCCGTGGCGCAACAGCCTGACTGGGAGGAAACCCTCTCCAAGGCCAAAGGCCAGCAGGTCTTCTGGAATGCCTGGGGCGGCGACGAGCGCATCAACGCCTATATTGCCTGGGTCGGCGAACGCGTGAGGGACGAACACGGCGTCACGCTGCGTCACGTCAAGCTGGCCGACACGGCCGAGGCCGTGTCCCGCGTGCTGGCCGAGAAAACAGCCGGACAGGACGAAGGCGGCACCGTCGATCTCATCTGGATCAACGGCGAGAACTTCGCGACCATGAAGCGCAACGGATTGCTGTTCGGCCCCTTCGCCGAATCCCTGCCGAATTTCGAATTCGTGGACGTCGACGGCAAGCCGACAACCCGCGTCGACTTCACCGTCCCGACGGATGGCCTGGAAGCCCCATGGGGCATGGCGAAGCTGAATTTCATCTACGATTCGGCGCGGGTCGAGGAAACGCCGGGTTCCATTCCTGCCTTGTTGGATTGGGCAAAGGCGCGGCCGGGCCGCTTCACCTATCCGACACCGCCGGACTTCATCGCGACCACTTTCTTGAAACAGGTTTTGATCGAGCTGGCGCCGGACGCCGCCGTTCTTCAGAAGCCGATTCAGGACGACATGCAGTTCGCGGAAGTCACGAGCCCCCTCTGGGATTACCTCGATGCGTTGCATCCCCATCTCTGGCGCGGCGGAGAGACCTTTCCCGCGACGGGACCCGCGCAGCGGCAGCTCCAGGATGACGGGGAGGTGGACATCTCGATTTCCTTTTATCCCTCCGACGCTTCGTCCTTCATCGCCAACGGGCTGCTGCCCGAGACCGCCCGTGTCTTCGTTCTGGACGAAGGGACCATCGGCAACACCCACTTCGTCGCCATTCCCTACAATGCGCGGGCCAAGGAAGGCGCCATGGTGGTCGCCAACTTCCTGATGAGTCCGGAAGCGCAGGCCCGCAAGCAGTCGCCGGAGTATTGGGGCGACGATACCGTGCTGGCGATGTCGAAACTCTCGGCGGCGGACCGGAAGCTGTTCGACGAGATCCCGCGCGGTGTGGCGACACTCTCGCCGGAGGAGCTCGGTACGACGCTCCTGGAGCCGCATCCGGAGTGGATGACCCGCATCGAGGCGGAATGGCAGAAGCGCTACAGCCGCTGAAAAGAGGTCATGGACCGGCCGGGGCGTCCTGGACGGGAGCCGGTGCGCCGCTCTTACGCTTTGCTCCCGCCCTGACTCTTGCGCTCTTTTTGGCCCCCATCGGCGCCGGTCTGATCGGCACCTGGGTCCCCGCCTTCGGCTATCTGCCGTCCCTCGGCGGCCACAGCGTCACACTGACCCACTGGCGGGAACTCTTCGCCTATCCCGGTTTGCCGGGCGCTCTCAAGCTCACGCTCATCTCGGGCTTCGCGGCGACGCTTCTGTCCTTCGTCCTGGTCATGGGGTTCGTGGCGGCCTGTCACGATAGGCCGCTCTTTCAGCTTTGCCGCCGCTGGCTCTCCCCTCTGCTCGCCGTGCCGCACGTCGCCATCGCGATCGGTGTGCTTTTCCTGATTGCGCCCAGCGGCTGGATCATCCGGTTGCTTTCGCCCTGGTTGACCGGATGGGAATTGCCGCCGGATATCGCGCTTGTCCAGGATCCCAATGGCTTCGCGCTCACCCTCGGCTTGATCCTGAAGGAAGCGCCTTTTCTGCTGCTTATGACGCTGGCCGCCCTGGAGCATTCCCAGGCGAACGAGCGGCTGGCCATCGCCCGGTCGCTCGGCTACGGCCCGGTCAGTGCCTGGATGAAGACCGTGCTGCCGGCCATCTATCGGCAGATCCGGCTCCCGGTCTACGCGGTCCTCGCCTTCTCTCTTTCGGTGGTGGACATGGCCTTGGTGCTGGCCCCGCTGTCGCCGCCGCCACTGGCCGTTCTTGTGTTTCAATGGTTCAACGATCCGGATCTGACGATGCGGTTCCGCGCGGCGGCTGGCGCCGGTCTGCAGTTCATTCTCGTGGTGGCCGCGATTATCGCCTGGCGGTTCCTGGAGATCCTCGTCGCGCTCCTGGGCCGCAGGCGGCTGATCCACGGCCGGCGCGGCGGTCCCGGGACCATCACGCGCCTCAGCGCGTCCCTGGGCATGACCCTGACCTATGGCCTGGCCGGGGCCGCGCTGCTTGGCATGGCGCTCTGGTCCTTCGCCCAGCGCTGGCGCTATCCCGACCCCCTGCCGACGGCCTGGACCCTGGACAATTGGCAGCGGCAGGCGCACGGCCTGAACTGGACCGGCGGCACCACGCTCTGTGTCGGCTTGGCGACGGCGGCGGTTGCCTTGGTCCTGGTTCTGGCGTGCCTGGAGAACGAGAAGCGCCAAAGGCTGCACACCACCATGGGCGCGCTTTGGCTGCTCTATATTCCATTGCTGGTCCCCCAGGTCGCCTTCCTTTTTGGCACTCAGGTCCTGGCAGCCGGCTTGGGACTGGTCGGGACGACAACAGCATTGGTCTGGAGCCATCTGCTCTTCGCTCTGCCCTATGTCTTCCTGTCCCTGGCGGACCCCTACCGCAACCTCGATGAGCGCTACGAAAGAACCGCGCTTTGCCTGGGCGCCTCGGCGAACCGCGTCTTCTGGCGCATCAAGCTGCCGATGCTGATTCAACCCATATTGTTCGCTTTCGCCGTCGGCTTCGCGGTCAGCGTGACCCAGTACTTGCCGACCGTCTTTGCGGGCGGCGGACGGTTCGCTACCCTGACCACGGAAGCGGTCAGTCTGGCCGCGGGTGCGGACCGCAGAGTAATCGGAGTCTATGCAATCCTTCAGGCGGCGCTTCCCCTGGTGCTGTTCGGTTTGGCTTTGGCCGCCCCGGCTTATCTCTTCCGCCACCGCAGGCTTATGAAGAACACGCGATGACCGTCCACGACAGCACATCCGCCGACGCCCCTGCGGCGCGAGGCCTCACCTTGAGCCGCGTGCAGCTGTGCCTCACCGGGCGGCCGCTCTTCGAACCGCTGGATCTGACCGTCCTCCCGGGTCACGTCGCGACCCTCATGGGCCCGAGCGGCTGCGGCAAATCGAGCCTTCTTGCCTTCCTCTGCGGCACCTTGGAACGCTGCTTCGCCGCCTCGGGCCGGGTCCTGCTGGACGGCGTGGACGTGACCGGACTGCCGCCGGAACGCCGCCATATGGGCATTCTGTTCCAGGACGATATGCTGTTCCCCCATCTCTCCGTCGCGGAAAACCTGGCTTTCGGCCTGCCGCCGGAGATCAAGGGACAGGCGGCCCGGATGCAACGAGTCGACTCGGCCTTGGATGCCGCGGATCTCGCCGGATTTGGCGATCGCGACCCGGCCACGCTTTCAGGCGGGCAACGGGCGCGCGTCGCCCTTCTCCGAACATTGCTCTCGCAACCCAGGGCACTTCTGCTCGATGAGCCCTACTCGAAGCTGGATGTGGCACTGAGGGACCGCTTCCGCAGCTTCGTATTTGAGCATGCGAGAGCCAGGAACTTGCCGACCCTTTTGGTAACCCACGACCCGACGGACGCAGCCGCCAGCGGCGGTCCGATCTACGAAATGAGCGCGTCCGGCGAGGAGGCGGAAACCCCATCCCGGCGCGCCGACCGGGGTACCGCGGGCGGGGATAGCGGGGGAAAACGCGTCGGGGCCTCCGCCCGGCGCGCCGGACCGGATGTCCGAATTGGCGGATTTTCATTGAAAAGACCCTGATTTTCGGCGATTCCACCGGGTCTTGACCGGGGCGCGCTTCCCACCGGATCATAAGCGCATTAAAACCACGCTACTTGACGGACCGGGGCAACATACCCTTTCGGGGCCAAGGCGCTGCAAAACACGAAATCCTAGGTGCACGGAGCTTCAAGACCCAATGTACTGCGCGACCACCCACGCGATCCAGATCACCGTCAAACCGACGTACCTCGACGAGCAGTCGACCCCTTCGGACAACCACTATGTCTGGGCCTATCAGGTTGAAATCAAGAATCTCGGTCAGGAGGCCGTTCAGCTTCGCAACCGGTATTGGCAGATCACCGATTCCTTCGGGCGCATTCAAGAGGTTCGGGGTGCGGGCGTGGTCGGCGAGCAACCGCGCCTGGAGCCGGGCGAATCCTTCGAGTATACCAGCGGCACACCGCTCTCAACGCCTTCTGGGATCATGGTCGGAAGCTACGAGATGGAACGCAACAACGGCGAGCGGTTTGAGGTCGACATTCCGGCTTTTTCGCTGGATAGCCCCTATCAGCAAAAACAGGTCCACTAGCGTTTGCCGGCTCTACCAGCGTAGCAGGCGCATGGCTCTGACACTCTTTGATCAGGAAAGATCGCGATAGACCGATGGACAAGGAACAAGCTGTGCCAGCGAACCGGCAGACAGACAGCGAGGAAAACGGACGGGACGGCAGCAGCGTGTCCGCCTCCCCATCCCAGGCGCGGCCGAGCCGCGAGGAAGCCCTCGCCGCGGTCAAGACGCTCCTGCGGTGGGCCGGGGACGACCCCGACCGGGAAGGTTTGGCCGGCACGCCGGATCGCGTTGTGCGCTCCTATGATGAGTTTTTCGGTGGCTACAGGATCAACCCCGACGACCTCCTGAAACGCACTTTCGAAGAAGTCGAAGGCTACGACGAGATGGTGCTGCTGCGGGACATTCGCTTCGAATCCCATTGCGAGCATCACATGGCGCCGATCATCGGAAAGGTCCACGTCGGTTACCTGCCGACAAACCGCGTCGTTGGAATCTCGAAACTCGCGCGTGTCGTGGACGCTTATGCGCGGCGCCTGCAAATCCAAGAGAAAATGACGGTCCAGATCGCAAACACAATCAGCGAGACTTTGCAGCCGCGTGGCGTCGGCGTCGTTGTCGAAGCGTCGCATCAATGCATGACGACCCGCGGTATTCACAAGCCGGGCACCAGTATGATCACAAGCCGTATGCTCGGGACCTTTCGCAGCGACCCCAAGACGCGCCGGGAATTCCTGACTCTGATCGGCAGTCCCGGTCTTTCCAGTGGTTTGAGCGCCTGATTCATGGTCTTGAGTTCCCCGGTCTTGAGTCCAACATCACCGGTCGTTTGCAAGGCCTTGCAATGATCCGCGAGAGCTGACCAGGGCCTATGACCGGATGATCGAACTCCGCCCAGTCTTTTTCGTTACCGGAATGCTGCTGTCGGTTCTGGCGATTGCAATGGTGATCCCGGCAATTGTGGACGCTTCGGTCGGTAATCCAGATTGGGTGGTCTTTACCGCCGCCGCATCCGTAACGCTTTTTGTCGGCATCTCCATGGTGCTGACAACGCGCGCCAGACTTAGCACTTTCTCGCTGCGCCAGGCTTTTCTGATGACGAATTTCGCCTGGTTTGTCATTGCCCTGTTCGGTGCGTTGCCCTTTGCGTTTTCTGAACTCGAGCTGAGTATCGTCGACGCCCTGTTCGAGTCCGTTTCCGGCGTCACCACCACAGGCTCGACCGTCATCGTCGGGCTGGATCAGGCCCCTCCGGGCATCCTGCTCTGGCGCGCCATCCTGCAATGGCTCGGCGGTATCGGCATCATCGTCATGGCCGTCGCCGTCCTGCCGATCCTGCAGGTCGGTGGTATGCAGATGTTCCGCGTCGAGGCTTTCGATACCGACAAGGTCTTGCCGCGCGCTGCTCAGATTGCGGGCGGAATCTCGATTGTCTACGTCGTCCTGACCGCAATCGCGGCGCTCATTCTCTGGATTCTCGGAATGTCGGGCTTCGATGCGCTGGCCCATGCCATGACTTCGATCGCCACTGGCGGATTTTCGACATATGACACCTCGGTCGGGCACTTCAACTCCGCGAGCATCGATTGGGCGATGAGTTTTTTTATGATCCTCGGCAGTTTGCCCTTCGTCCTCTACCTCAGGGTGGTTCGCGGCAACTTCAAATCGATCGTAAAAGACAGCCAGGTCCGCTGGTTCCTGGCCATCGTCGGTGCCTCGATCGTCGTCGTCGCACTGTGGCTCTGGTACAAAGACCTCATGGACCCGCTTTCGGCCTTGCGCTACAGCTCGTTCAACGTGATCTCAATCATGACAGGCAGTGGTTTTTCGACGGCGGACTTCAGCCAGTGGGGCGGCTTCGTGCTGATGGTGATGTTCTCACTGATGTTCATTGGCGGCTGCGCGGGCTCCACCACCTGCGGGCTCAAGATCTTCCGCGTGCAGGTTCTCTACGCCACGACAAGGGCCCAGCTTCTGCGCCTGATGCAGCCTAACGGTGTTTTCTTTCCCTATTACAACCGGAAGCCCATTCCAAACCCGGTCGCGGAATCGGTGATGAGTTTCTTCTTCCTTTACGTCGGCTGCTTCGCGGTCCTCTCCGTCGGGCTCGGACTGACCGGACTCGACTTCATCACCGCCGTTTCCGGGTCGGCCACCGCGATCGCCAACGTTGGGCCGGGATTGGGAGATATCATCGGCCCCGCCGGCAATTTCGCGCCCCTCCCGGACGACGCGAAACTCCTGCTCAGTGCCGGCATGTTGCTTGGCCGCCTGGAATTCTTTACGGTCCTCATCCTTCTGGCGCCGGCCTTTTGGCGCGGCTAAACAATAACGGAATCAAGAATGCCAGCCCCTCGCTACTCCTCTAAGGAGATGATTGAACGCCTCGTCGGTTTCGACACGGTTTCCGCCAAGTCCAACCTCGCTCTTATAGAATTCACGGAAGAATACCTGTCTCAGCACGGCGTTCCCTTTCGCCGCACGGTCGATCCGGAAGGCGACAAGGCAAATCTTTTTGCAACGATCGGTCCTGATCTACCGGGTGGCATAGTCCTTTCCGGCCATACCGATGTGGTTCCCGTCGAGGGCCAGTCTTGGGAGACCGATCCTTTCGAAGTTGTGGAGAAAGACGGACTGCTCTACGGGCGCGGTACCAGCGACATGAAATCGTTTCTTGCCGTCGCCCTGGCACTCGTTCCGGACTTTTTGGCGAAGCCGCTCAAGCGGCCGATCCACATCGCCATGAGCTATGACGAGGAAACCGGTTGCACCGGCGTTCTCGGTATGATCGATGACATCACAGCGAATCTGCAGCAACCGCGTATCGCGATCATCGGAGAGCCGACGTCGATGCGGCTCGTGACGGCACATAAAACCTGCTCGGGGTTCCGGACTCATGTGCGTGGAAAGGCTGCGCATTCCAGCCAAACGCACCGCGGCGCCAACGCCATCATGGGCGCGGCGAAGCTGGTTTCCTTCGTTGCGCAGATGGCCGAGGAAAAGCGTCAGGCCGCAAAGCCGAAAGGCGGCTTCGAGCCTCCTTACACGACGCTCGGGGTCGGAATCATCGAAGGCGGCACGGCCCTCAACATCATTGCGCAGGATTGCTCGTTTTATTGGGAGATCCGTGCCCTGCCCGATGACGATGAACAGGCGATCGTGGAGCGCTTCGAACGCTATGCGGCGGAGGAAGTTCTTCCCTCCTTGCAGGCGATCGACCCCGACGCCTTCATCACCACCGAGTATCTGCCTTCCGTTCCGGCCTTGCGGCCCGAACCGGAAGGCGATGCCGAGACGCTCGTGCGGCACCTGACCGGCCTGAATGAGGAAGAAGTCGTGTCCTTCGGCACCGAAGGCGGACACTTCCAGAACGCCGGCTTCTCGACGGTGATCTTCGGCCCGGGGAACATCGACCAGGCCCACCAACCGAACGAGTTCATCGCTTTGGAACAGGTCGAGGCCTGCGAAGCCTTTCTCCTGAAGCTGCGGGATTGGGCTGCGGAAGACTAGTTTTCGCGGCCTGACTCAGGCTGCCAGCCTCTCACGGCAAAAGCTGATCTGCGCGCCGAAGAAGCGGCTGCCCAGATCGCTGACCGCGACGGGATCGCCGGTGGTCAGGAAACCGACGTGGCCACCCTGTTTGCCGACGCAGTCGTACTGCGGACGCCGCGACAGATAGGCCTCGAGACTGCGCCCCACGAGATCGGGCTGATTGAGAATGTCGATCTCGGCGGGCAGCGCCTCGCAGAACATGTTGGCGACCAGCGGATAGTGCGTACAGGCCAGGACAGCGGAATCCGGCAGGACACCGGGAATCTGCGCGCGCAACGACGCGCTGTACTGACGGATCAGCGGGCGAATGATCCCATCGGACGCGCCCTCTTCGATCAGGGCCGCCAGCTGCGGACAGGCTTGCTGCACCACTGTCACACCCGGCGCCCGCTTCGCGATCTCACGCGGATAGGCACCGCTCGCGATCGTCATGCGCGTCCCGAAGATCGCCACCAATTCCGATTGATCGGACGGGGAGCGGATGGCGTCGATCTGCCAGGGCTGCCGCGTGATGGCCTCGACAACGGGAACGAGAACGCCAAGAACCCGCCGCTCCGGATAGGCTTTCGGCAGCCAGGTTTGCTGCAGGCGGCGCAAGGCCACGGCCGACGCCGTGTTGCAGGCCAGGATCACCAGATGGCAGCCGATACCGAACAGCCGTTCGACGGCATGAATCGTCAGATCGTAGATTTCTTCGGTGCTGCGACCGCCGTAGGGTGCGTTCTGGTGGTCGCCGAGGTAGATCAGATCCCGGTCCGGCAGGCGCGACATGACGGCCCTCAGGACCGTCAGGCCGCCATAGCCGGAATCAAAGAAGCCGATCATGTGACGGTACCTCGATGGCCAGCGGAACGCATGCCGGGGCTCAGGTCACGAGGTAAGGGAAGTAAACCGTGCGGATGACCTTCTCCAGTTCCTTGTTGAGGTCGGACATGATGTCCTCCGTCAGCCGGTACCAGACTCTCTCGCGGTCATTCAGCGTGATGTCTTCGGGAACCGTGACCCGGCGGACCGCTTCGGCGACCGTCGTACCTTCCGTGCGGCCGCCGTCGAGGATCTGCAATTCGACGACGATCTTGGCGTCATAACGTTCCGACTGTTCGTTCGTCAGCGTGCCCTGCAAGCCCTTCTTCGTATCGAGCGGCACCTCGACGACCGAGGCCTCCTTGACGATGAACTTCGCCGTCCGTCTGGTGCCGGCAACCACCAGGCGATCCCCGGCCCAGCGGATGGCCGCGTCCACCGGCTTCACCGGAAAGAGATGATCGACGTTCGGCGAACCGTTCGGCGGGACATAGGCTTGCTCGACGACCACTTCGGATACATCCAGCTTGATATCCGGATGATGCTCGAAGGTTATTTCGGCAAAGCGGTTCTGTTGCGGTGGATTGGTGCAGGCGGCGACGAGCAGTGCGCAGGTGAAGCAAAGGGCCGTAGCGAAATGCGATGTCTTCAAAGGCATGGCAGGCAGGTTCCGGCTGATGAAAAGCTCAGGCGCGGCATCTCCTTACGCCGCAATTGTGGCAGGTTCAAGAAGAGGCGGTCTTGAGATCGGCCTCCCGAAAGCTATAAACGCGGCCGCAAAACTCACAGGTGAATTCCACGGCACCCTCGACCATATGCGGTTCCAGCTCGTCCGGCGTCATGGTCTTCACGAAGGCTTCGAGACGCGATTTCGAGCAACGGCACTTGGCACGCACCGGTCGCGGTTCAAAGACCCTAACGCGCTCTTCGTGAAAAAGTCGATAAAGCAGGTCCGTGAGCGGAAGGCCGGGGTCCAGCAACTCCCCTGCTGTGCAGGTGGCCTGCAGCATCATCGCCCGCCGCCAGTTCTCCTCCATCTCCTCGCTGGACTGGGGGACCCGCTCCATACCCTCTTCCGGCATATACTGAAGGATAAGGGTTCCGCTCGACCAACCGGCGGCGGTGCTGTCCGCGGCGATGACCGTCCCGGTATTGACCTGCTCGGACTGCAGAAAGTAGTGCTGGAAACAGTCCGCCAGGCTGTCGCCGTTTAGGTCGACGATCCCCTGATAGCGATTGGCGTGACTGCCCTGGTCCACGGTGAAGGCGAGGTATCCGCCGCCGACCAGCGCCTTGAAGCCCGGCGGATCTTCCCTCTTCAGCAGTTCCGCGATCGCCGCGTCGTCGAACCCGGCATAGCCGCGCAGATCGCCGCCGGACGTGATGTCCGCCACGAACATGGATGCCGGCCCGTCGCTCTTCGTCTGAATGCTGAAGATCCCCTCGTACTTCAGCAGACTCGAGAGGCCGCAAGTGAGCGCCAACAGCTCTGCCAGCAATCCGGCCAAGGGCGCGGGATAGGACCGCGGGCCGATAATTCCCTCGACAGCCGACGACAAGCGGACAACACGCCCCCGGATCCCGGAGGATTCCAGGATGAAAGGAAGAACGACGTCCGTGTTGACATCGCCGCCGGGCGTGCTTGCCGTCATTCTGAGCGCCAGGACCCTAAGCTATGACAGGCACCAATAGAGGATGCCCTTCTGTGCGTGCAATCTGTTCTCGGCCTCGTCCCAAACCACCGACTGCGGTCCGTCGATCACCGCAGCCGTCACCTCTTCGTCGCGGTGCGCCGGTAGGCAGTGCATGAAGATGGCGTCCGGCTTCGCCAGACCCATAACGCGCTCGTCGACTTGATAGGGCCGTAACAGGTTATGGCGGCGCTCCCCGTCGTCGTCGCCCATCGAGACCCACGCGTCCGTCACGATGCAATCGGCCTCTCGCGCCGCCGCTTCGATATCTTCGGAGACACTGATCTTGCCGTTTTTCGACCGGGCCCAGTCGAGGACCGCCTGCGGCGGCGCAAGCTGTTCGGGACAGGCCAGGCGCAGCTCGAAGTCGAACTGAACAGCCGCGTGAATCCAGGAGGACGCCATATTGTTTCCGTCCCCTAGCCACGCGATGACTTTGTCCTTCACGGGCCCGCGGTGCTCTTCGAAAGTCATCATGTCGGCCATGAGCTGGCAGGGGTGGGTGACGTCCGTAAGGCCGTTGATCACCGGCACGCTTGCGTACTCGGCCATCTCCAGCAGCTTTTCCTCTTTCGTGGTCCGGATCATGATCGCGTCCACGTAGCGCGACAGAACACGCGCCGTATCGGCCACCGTCTCGCCTCGGCCGAGCTGGGTTCCGCTCGGCTCCAACACAACGGCCTCGCCGCCGAGCTGCCGGATCGCCATTTCGAAGGACACCCGGGTGCGCGTCGAGGGCTTCTCGAAGATCATCGCAAGGCTCTTGTCCTTCAGAGGTTTGCTGCCGCCGCTGGGAGGATCGCCCTGCTTGAATCCCTTTCCATAGCCAAGCATCCGGCGCAGTTCGCCGGTCTCGACCCGATCCAGATCGAGAAAGTGCTTGGGCCCTGTCGCTTGGGCGTCCATCAGGCCGCCGCCTCTGCCAAGGCCGCGCAGGCGCGATCGATGATGTCGGCGGCTTCATTCACTTCCGCTTCGCCGATCGTCAGGGGCGGCACCATCCGCACCACATTGTCGGCGGCGCCGACGGTCAGAAGTCCCTCGTCCCGCAGACGCGCGACGAGATCGCCGCTCGGCGGCACACATTGCAGTCCCAGCATCAGGCCGCTGCCGCGGACTTCCGAAATGATGTTGGGATGTCGCGCCGCCAGCGCCTCCAGGCGCTCACGAAGCAGCCGGCCGGTCTGTTGCACCTGTTCGAGGAACCCTTCCTCCAGCAGGCAATCGAGAACCGCGTTGCCGACCGCCATGGCCAGGGGATTGCCGCCGAAGGTGCTGCCGTGGCTGCCCGGCACCATGCCTTGGGCCGCCTTATTCGTCGCCAGAATAGCACCCATCGGGAATCCGCCGCCCAGGCCCTTGGCCAAGGCCATGACGTCCGGAGTCACTCCCGCCCATTCATAGGCGAAAAGCTTGCCCGTCCGGCCCATGCCGCACTGGACTTCGTCGCATAGAAACAGCAGGCCGAATTCGTCGCAGACGGCGCGCACGCCCTGCAGGAACTCGATCGTGGCGGGGCGGATGCCGCCTTCCCCCTGGACCGGTTCCACCAGAATGGCGCCGGTTTCGGGCGTGATCGCCGCGCGCAGCTCGTTCATGTTGCCGAAAGCGACCTGATCGAACCCTGGCGAGGTCGGCCCGAAGCCCGTGAGATGTCCCGGGTTCTGCGCTGCCGAGAGCGTCGTCATGGTGCGCCCATGAAACGCCTGGGTGAAAGTGATGACACGGGTCCGTTCCGGGTGCCCCGCGGCGTCCTGGTACTTGCGCGCCAGCTTGATCGCCCCCTCGACGGCCTCGGCTCCCGAGTTACTGAAGAAGACGCTCTCGGCGAAGCTGTGTTCCACCAGGCGCTGCGCCAATCGTTCGCCTTCGGGAATACGGTAGAGGTTGGAACAGTGCCAGAGCTTCCCCGCCTGTTCTTGCAGAGCTTTGACGAGGTGCGGGTGGCTGTGCCCCAGAACGTTGACGGCAATGCCGGCCGCGAAATCCAGATATCGTCGCCCGTCCGTCGCGAAGAGATAGGCACCTTCGCCGCGCTCGAACGCGAGGTCCGCGCGTGCGTAGGTCGGCATGACGGGGTTCTTGCTCTGGCTTTCGTTGTGTTTGCCGGTTGTCACATTCCTGGTCCACAGTTGCTGGTCAAAACACGGAAAAGGGCGTGAATAGACAAGCAATCATGAGGCCTGTCAACCAAGCCCCCAGCGCGGAACGAGGTGACGCGGGACACGGCGAAAGGGGCCTAAGCCCTGACGGACTCAGTACACGCGGGTGACCCGATACCCGGCGTCGGAGAGGATCTGGAGCATACCCTTCTCGCCCGGCAGATGCAGGGCCCCGACCGCAACGAAAGCGCCGCCTTGCGCCAGATGAGCTGTCAGACGCTCGACCATCGTGAAATTGCGCTGAAACACGAAACGTTCCTGGAATTCGGCGGAGAGTTCCGGATCCTTTTCGCCCGGCACGTCGACGAGAAGCTGATGCAATGAGTCCAGATCCCGGGCCAGATAGAACTCGATGGATTTGCCGAACCGCTCCTCCGTTTCCGCGTGATCGCGCACCAGCGAGGCCACAATCTCGACTTGAGTCTCTTCCGGCAGGCCGTCGAACAGTTTGAACTGCTCCTCCGCGCTCTCCAGCCCGATCAAAGGTTTGTCGCCGGCCTTTGCTTGAACCTGCAGCCATTCGTCCAGCGGCTTGGCACCTTGCGAGATCTTGGCGAACTCCGCCGGCGGAAAGCTGAAGATCGAAATCAAAGCCCAGGGCTTGAACAGCCGCAGGGCCTGTTCCGGCAAGCCATAGGGTTTGACGGCATCGCGCGTGCTGGCGAAGAGCTCCTGACCCAGCAGATCTTCCAGGTTCCGGCCGTCCTGCAGGATCATCATGCCGCCAAGCTGCGCCTGAACCGCCGGATCCAGAACCATCTCGAAGATCGCCGTTTGCGAGCCCCCGAAAGCGTCCGCGACGGGCGCCGGCAGGTCCACGACCCGCGGGTCGGAGACATGCATCGTTCCGAACAGATGGCTGACCGCCCCCTGCGCCGTCTCGATGCGCCAAAGCAGTCCCTGGCCATAGGGCAGCTCCCGCGCCTGCGTCGCGACGGAAGCAACAAGGAAGCAGGTGAAAACAAGGGCTTGCAGCCAGAGGCGCGGCAAGCACAAAGTGGCGTTACGGGGGAGTACGGACATCCTTCCTCATGACACGGCCCTGGTTAACAAAACGCTATCAAGGCTTGATCTTGTACCCGATCGAGAACAGCCGCCAGACCAGGATGGCCAGACCCAAGATCAGGACCGTCAGGTAAAGAAACCCGAAGACCAGCGATCCCTCGCTGTGCCCCGTCAGCCCATAGCGGAAGCCGTCCACCGCATAGAAAGCCGGGTTGAGGATGACGATGTTGCGAAACACCTCGGGAAGCCCCTGAAGGGAAAAGAACGCGCCGGAAAGAAAACCGAGCGGCAGAATCAGAAACGTTTCCGCCGCGCTGTAGTGCTCCCACTTTTCCGCCCACAACCCGGACAGCACGCCGATCAACGCGAAGAGAACCGCGTTCAGCACGGCGAAGCCGAGAGCGACGCCGATTGAATGCATCATCGGCTCGACGAAGAAGAGCATCAGGCCGAAGAGCGCGGCCCCGACCACCAAGGCGTTGAGCGTTCCCGCCAGCACATAGCCGGCCACGATCTCGAAGGGGGACAGAGGCGCCGCCAGAATGTCGGCCATCATCCCTTCGAGTTTATCGTCGAGAATGGGAAAGGCCCCGCCTTCGAACGCCATATGGCCCAGCATGAAAATCACGATTCCGGGTGCGATGAACTCCGCCAGTCCGAGATGCGGCGCGCCCAGGATCTCGCGCCCGCCGGCCAACACGAAGACGGTGAAGAACAGCAGGCCGGAAACGCATGGCCCCAGAAGGGATTCCCAAAACAGCTTCATGAAACGCAGATAGCCGCGCCGCAGCAGGGTGGCGAGCCCACGGCCGTTCCAGGCACCGATTTGCCGGGGCGCCGGGCCGCCGGTCTTCTGCCGCGGTCCGAGCCCCTCCTGCATCGCGCTAGTCCTTCAGCCGGTAACCGGTGGCCACCATGCGGTGCGTGACCAGCCACAGAGCCACGTTGATCCCCGCCACCACGCTGGCCCCCAGCAGGACCGAACCATCGGCGCGGCCGATAAAGCCGTAGCGGAAGCCGTCGATCAGATAGAAGAAGGGATTGAGATGGGCCGCGAACTGCCAGGTCTGCGGCAGCCGCTCGATGGAGTAGAAGGTCCCGGAGAGGAACGAGAAAGGCGTGATGACGAAATTCGTCACCGCGGCGATGTGATCGAACTTTTCCGACCAGATGCCCCCGATCGTCCCAAGCAACGCCAGCATGAGGGAGGCCATGACCGCGAAATAGACGATGGCCGTCAGGCTGTGAATGCCCGTCGGTACGAAGATCGACATCGCCAGAGCGACCACGAAGCCGACCATCAGCCCGCGGGTGACACCGCCGCCGACAATTCCCAGAACCAACTCGGTCGAAGACAGGGGCGGCATCAGAAGATCGACGATGTTTCCCTGGACCTTGGCGATCACCAGGGAGGAGGAGGTGTTGGCGAAGGCGTTCTGCATCATCGACATCATGACCAGGCCCGGCATCAGGAAGACGGCGAAATCGACCCCCGCCGTGACCCGCCCGGATCCGCCCAGCGCCAGCGTGAAAACCGCCAGAAACAGCAGCGTGGTGACCATCGGCGCCAGCAGGGTCTGGGTATAGACGTTGAGAAAGCGGCGGACTTCCTTCAGATAGAGAGTCCAGAGGCCCAGCCAGTTGACCCAGCCCATTTGCCGGGCTTGCGGTGGCCGCGCGGGAAGAGGTGCCATATCCATGGCAGTTGAAATAAGCGGAGATCCTTGAGCTTGCAAGCAAGCGACCGGCCGGAGGCATATGGCGAAGCAACCCGGAAGAAAAGTGAAGCTGCCCGCGAAGGCGACGCCGGAAAGCCTGGAGAAGGCCGCCTACCGCTATCTGGAACGCTACGCCACCAGCCGCGCCAATCTGCGGCGCATGCTCGAACTGCGGGTTCAGCGCTCCGTTTACGCCCATGCAACGGACAAGAACGAGGGCTTGGCGGCGGTCGAAACGGTCATGACCAAGCTGGACCGGCTCAATCTCTTGGACGACCGGAGCTACGCGGAGAACCGGGCACTCAGCCTGCTGCGCCGTGGCGCCTCGCATCAGGCTATCCGGGCCGCATTGTTCGCCAAGGGGGTTGAGGAAGATCTGATCCGCCGCGCCATTGAGCATTTGAGGCAGGATTGGAGCGACCCGGAGCTGGCGGCGGCCCTCGCCTACGTCAAGAAGCGCCGCATCGGGCCTTTCCGCGTCACCGAGGCGCGCCGGACCAACCGGGAGCGCGATCTCGCGGCCCTCGCTCGGCGCGGTTTCGACTACGATCTCGCCCAAAAGGTCATTGACGCCGAGGACGTGGAAGACCTGGAAAAAAGCGCCGCGTCCTAGAGCGGTTCATCGTCAAATGGAACCATTCTGACCGAGGCGTTTTGGGTCTGGAGCAGGAAGGCTCTGAAGAGCGTAGCGGTGACTACGGTCGAGAAGCCTGACGCCCTCCAGCCCCAAAACGTCCGGCCCAAACAGGGTGGCGCCGGGCAGGCGTCCGCGTCGTTGCCGGCCTTGCCCGATGCCTTTGCATCGCGCTGCGACCGTCGCCTGGCGGACCGCCGCGCCCGAACGCCATCAGAATTGATTCTATTTGACGATGAACCGCTCTAAGGCTTGCGCGCGATAAGGGCAAAAAGGCGGTGCGGCACCTGCAGGGGATCGCCGGGAAAATGCGTGGCAAGCAGACCGGCCAAAGCCGCGTCGAATTCTCCCACCTGCGCGGCGGCAAGCGATCCGCCGACCCCGGCGCTTGCGCGGATGCGGCCCCGCCAGGCTTCATGGCTGTAGGGCACATCCTGGTCGCAAGTGAAGGTCTCGAGGTCCCTAAAGCCGGCGCCCAGCGCGTCACCCGCCCACTGCGGATAGAATCCGGTGCCGCCGCCCAGAGCCCAGGAGGGGTTGTGCGCTTCGATCAGGGCCTCCGTTTCCGCCACCACGTTGCCCGGCAACGGCAGCCAGTCGAAATGCGCGATCAACAGAAACCCGCCGGGGCGGAGCAAGCGTTTGGCCTCCGCGGCCGCCTTCGCGCGGTCGAACCAATGCCAGCACTGCCCCGCCGCCACGACATCGAAACTCTCCGGGGGCAGGCCCGTTGCTTCCGCCGGGGCTTGTTGGAAAGCGATCTCAAGCCCCGCGTCCTTGGCGGCGGTCGCGGCCGCCGCCAGCATCTGCGGCGAGATGTCGAGAGCCGTCACCCGGGCGCCCTCGGCCGCGAAGCCCCGCGCCAGGCTGCCGGTTCCGGTCCCGAGATCGAGGATGTCCTGGCCCGCGAGACCGATTCGGAAGGGGCGCAGCCGCGCGAACAGCTCCTGCGGAAACCCGGCCCGGTGCCGCAGGTAGTCCTGTGCGGTTTTTCCGAAATCGATGCCCAATTTGCCCTTTTCCAGGTTCAATAGCCGGGAATTCGCTAGGGAATTCAGACCTCAAAAAGTCACACCCCCTGGGGATTTGCAATGCTAGCGTCTCGCAACCGTGACGATTGGTGATTGGCTTCCGCGGCCGCGGAACCATATCGTACTTATCGATCCATATGACCTGGGAGAGTGCTTTTCATGTTTAATCCGACGAGAGTCCTGGCTGCTCTGTTGATCGTCTTGGGTTTGGGCACAGGATCAGCCTTTGCGGCGGGCGGCGGCGGTGACAGCAGCAGTACACCCAAAGATCCGAAGTATCTGGAGGCCAAGGGCCTGGTGGAGGACGGGCAGTACGGACCGGCTATTCCACTCCTTGAGCAGGTCGTCGCCAGCGATCCGAAGAACGCCGATGCCTTCAACTACCTCGGCTACAGCCTGCGGAAATCCGGCGACAAGGATGGCGCCCTGGCCAACTATCAGAAGGCTCTGGCTATCGACCCCGAGCATCTGGGTGCGAACGAGTACCTCGGTGAGCTCTTCCTGGAAATGGGCAAGCTGGCTGAAGCCGAACAGCGCCTCGAAGTGTTGGACGGCGCCTGTTTCTTCGGGTGCGACGAGTATTATGAACTCAAGGACAAGATCCAAAAGTTCAAGACCAGCCAATCGAGCTGATTTGAGCTTGCCGCGGGTGTAGGCCCTGCCGCTTTCAGAGCGGCAGGGCCTTTGCGTTGTCGACCACGCGAATGGCCATACGGCTGGCGCGGCCCCGCACTTCGATCTCATGCTCGGGATAGGCGCCGAGATCCATACCGGCGTGCTGCACGAGCGGTCCCGAGACGACCAATTGCGCTGAAAACTCCTTGGTCATGGCTTCCAGGCGGCTGGCCGTATTGACGGTATCCCCGACGGCGGTGATTGAGGTCGCCTGCGCATACCCCATTTCGCCGACAATCGCCGGACCGCTGTGGATGCCGATCCCGATGCGCAGCGGTGTCTTGAGATCGCTGGCGAGTGTCTTATTGAGCCCTTCGAGCCGGTTTGCCATCAAGCGGGCGGCATTCAGGGCGTCGCGGCTTCCCGCTTCGATCCCCTTGCCGATCCCGAACAGCGCCATGACCCCATCGCCGATAAACTTGTCCACCTGGCCGCCGGCTTCCTCCACCGCTTCCCCCATCGCCGCGAAGTAGCGATTGAGAATGAAGACGACGTCGTAGGGCAGCCTGTCTTCGGACATGGTGGTGAAGCCGCGCAGGTCCGCGAAGAGAATCGCGATCTCCTGCTCCTGGCCCTGAAGGTATCCGGGGCGCGCCCGCGCATCCCGCGGCGTGGCGCCGGGCGGCAGCAGCGGCACCACCTCGCAGTCGCCGTTCGGCTTGAGTTGACAGGCGAGGCGCACGTTCTGTGCCGCGCCGACTCGGGACAGGACCTTTCTCTCTTCCACACCGGGCAATCCGCTTTCTTCCAATCCCGCGCCGACGCGAACCCGGCAGGTCGAGCAACGCCCGCGTCCGCCGCAAACCGCGGCGTGTGGAATCCCGGCCAGGCGGCTTGCCTCCAGGACCGAGGTCCCCAGCGGTACCGACGCCTTCTTGCCTTCGGGATAGTAGATCTGAACCATGCCGCGGCGCCGGATGATCAGGGCCTTGAGATAACGCGCCGCGAAGACCAGCAGCAGGGCGATGGCAAAGGCGATCAGAAGGCCCGTTTCCAGATCGTAGATCCACTGCACCTGATCCTGCGAGGGCATGCGCGCCTCGGCCAGTGCCTGATTGAGCCAATCCTCGTCGGCGGCCAGGCGCTGCACGCTGCGTCCGGACATCCAGAATCCAAAGAGTGAGACGGCCGGAAATAACGTTCCGCAGGCGATCAGATAGGGTTGCGCGGTCCTGTACCAGGGTTTCAGGCGCAACCAATAGTGCAGACCGACGCAGCCATGCAGCCAGGCGATCAAGACGACCGCGACTTGCTTGAATCCTTGGATCGGAAGGAAGACGAAGTAGATGAGCAGGATGAGGGTGTAGCTGTCCTCGGTGCCGAAAACCTCATGGTTCAGCCGCGTGCCGAGCAGATGTAGGAAGAGCAGCGGCGGCAGGCAAAGTCCGAGAAGAAGCTGCGCCGCCTCCCATCCCGGCATCCTCAGGGAGCGGCGGCGGTAGATGGAGTAGAAAGCGAGGCCTAGGTGAACCAGAAAGGCCGAATAGAGCACGGCGGTTCCGACTGGGTTGCGCCATAGCAGCAGAAAGACTTGCCGCGCGGCCTCCAGGGCTTCCAGCGAAACCAGGCCAACCGCGTGATTCAGCAGATGGGTCGACACGAACACAAAGAGGACGAGCCCTGAAATCAGGCGTAGCCGCCGCACCATCGCCTTGTCTCATCCACTTTCATTCCGAATCCCCGGACCCAAATACAGGATACGACGCGGAACGCTGTCACAAATGACTGAAACCGAAAAGACCTGCCGGACTTTCTGCGATGGTCATTGCGGGATTCAGGAAGGTCGCGCTAGGTATGATCCTCGTCGCCGCCGTTGCCGTATTTGGCGCGGGCTTGCGTTAGACATTCGGGTTTGCCGGATTGGGCCCCTGAAATAGGCCACAGGATTGGGCAGGATAGAGACCGAGATGGAAAGTCCCAGTTGCGCGCCAAAAAGAGCCGGCCGTCGCCGGCGCCGCCGTGAGGTAAGGCGCCGTTTCGATACCACGGTACCCTCGCCCTGCATCGCAGTCTGCTCCATCGACGACGAAACAGGCAATTGCCAAGGCTGCTACCGAACGATCGACGAGATTCGCGACTGGCCGATCCTCACCGCCGAGGAAAAACTCGGCGTCCTGGCAAAGACCGAGACGAGGAAAGCAGGCCGGAAGAGCGAAGCGCCTTGAGCGCCGGGGACCAGAAATCGGCGGCCGCCGGGCTGACCAATCTTTCCATACCGGGACTCATTCTGCTGGCCCTGCTGACCTTCACCTGGGGCGGCAACTGGCCCGCCATGAAGATTGTCCTGACGGAGATGCCGGTCTGGACCTTCCGCAGTCTGTGCCTGCTGTTCGGCGGGGTCTGCCTGCTGTCCCTCGCGCGCCTGGCCAAGGAAAACGTGCGGGTGCCGCGTTCCGAAATCCGTCCGCTGCTCTTCTGCTGCCTGTTGAACGTGATCGGCTGGCACATGCTGACCGGCTATGGTCTGACGCTGATCCCCGCCGGGCGCGCTTCGATCATCGCCTTCACGATGCCGGTCTGGGCGGCCATTCTCAGCAGCATTTTCCTGGGCGAGCGGGTCACTCTGTGGCGCATTCTCGGCCTGATCCTGGGAATGGCCGGTATGGCCGTCTTGATCGGCCCGGATCTGAGGCATTTGGAAACCGCGCCTTGGGGCGCGCTGCTGATGCTCGGGGCGGCCATCACCTGGGCGGGCGGCATCGTTTCGATCAAATCCGTCTCTTGGAGCATCTCTCCGGGCGCGCAAGCGGGTTGGCAGCTGCTGATTGCCAGCGTTCCGATCAGCATCGGTGCTTTCTTCCTCGACGGTCCGCCGGACTTCTCGACTCTGTCCACCGACGCCTACCTGGCTCTGGCCTACGTCTTGATCATGGCCATGGTGTTCTCTCATTGGGCCTGGTTCAGAATCATGCACCTCTTCCCGACGGTCGTCGCTTCGGTCGGGACTCTCGCGATTCCCGTTGTGGGAGTCTTCTCATCGGCCGTCGTTCTCGGCGAAAGGGTTGGCGCGCAGGAGGTTTGGGCCCTGCTGTTCGTCTCCTCGGCGCTGCTCGTCGTCTTGATCATTCCCGCGATCCGCCAGGCGCGCTAAAGACGCCTCTGCCTCCGGCGCGGCGATCAAATTCCCTTGATTTCCCGGTCCGTTGCTCGACTCCGGTCGGCCGCCGCGTTCAGAGTGTCAGCCAGCTAGGGGGAGAAATTCATGACAAAGATGCTTGCTGCCTGCGCCATCGCTTTGATGGCGTTCCTTTCGGCGCCCGCGGTACAGGCCGGCGAAGAGCCGCTGACGGGCGATCAAATCAAGGAAATACTGAGCGGGAACACGGTTTTCGGGGAGCAGAAAGGCACCCCTTGGAAACAGTATTTCGATGCCGATGGGGCGACGATTTACATCAGCGGCGAAGACGCGCCGTCGCCCGGACGCTGGGCCGTGCGGGAAGACCGCTTCTGCTCGCAGTGGCCCCCGAGCGACAAGTGGGACTGCTACGACATGACCGGGGCGGGCGAGAACGTGACCTGGATCTTTGTGGGCGGCGGCGATCCGTGGCCGGCGAAGGTGGTCTCGGGGCGCCAGATCGACTGAACGGAAACGGACGATTGGGGGTTCTTCACCCGGGTGTTGTCTTAAATCTCGGGTTCAGCCCCGCAGGGCCGTCGAAGGGCCCGGCGCGGGCCTCATGTTCCGGTCGCTCTTGTAAGGAAGGCCGTCGAGGGCGCGCGATTTGATCTGCTCGGCCACGGCACGTCCCATGTTGGGGTAGACATCGGGATCGGACAAAAAGGTCTTCCCGGCCCCGTACCACCAGGCGAAATGAACCGGTGCCAATGCTGCCGCCGAACCGGCCTGCAGCATGACATCGACCCGGCCGGCCTGAGCCTTACTCGCGTTCTGGTCGCCGCTGGCACCGTGCCCCAGCGCCCGGATGCCCACCCGCGCGACCGGGACGCCACGCTCGAAGAGGTGCTGACGCACCATCAGGGCAAACCTCAGGGACTCGGCCTCGGCCCGGCTCTGTGGATAGGATCGTCCGTGAATGCTTGCCAGCAGTTCCACGCGCATGTCCTCGTGAGACTGCAGCTGCTGGGCCACCAGCCCAAGATCCCTGCGGGCGCCGGCCGTAAGACCTGGATTTTGCCACGCAAAGGGAATGCGCAGCGCGTGTATGCGGGGGGCGGCCGTCCCCTTGACCGCACTCGATCCGCCAACACCCAAGCCATCCGCCGCTCCCTCGCCCGCCTGCGGGAGGGACGCCTGGCCGCCGCCGGCCTCCGGCGTCGCCGTGCCGTATTGGCACGCCGCCAGACTGACAAGCATCAAAAGAAAAGCACAACCGCGCGCGATCGCTTTCACGCGAATTTTCCTACCAACTTGGCCAGGGGGCTGGTGTCCCCGGGCCTTTTCCCGAGACCTCGCAATTGTCGCAATCTTCGCTTAGCATAGCAATGCTTGCCTGCTGGCCGCGGCAGGCGGCTTGAGCATGCGGTAATTGACGGAAACGGAGCGCGTGACCCGCCTTCACGACCAAAGCCTGGAGAATATCGACCTGTTCCGGAACCTGCCGGCGCAGGAGCGCAGCTTTATTGAGGCGCGCTGCCGCTGGCTGCGTTTCAAGCGGGGCCAGCGAATCCTGGAGCATGGGTCGTTCTGCAACGAAGTCTTCTTCGTGGTCGACGGATCGGTCGTCATTGTGAACGAGCCGATACCCGGCCGTGAAGTTGCCTTTACCACGATCGAATCCGGTAACTATTTCGGCGAAATAGCCGCCATAGATGGCGGGCCGAGGTCTGCTTCGGTGGTTGCGAAAGAAAGCTGCGTTCTCGCCTGTTTGGCTTCCGAGCGCTTCCTAGAACTGCTGCAAAGCAACGCCGGCATCACCTTTGAGGTCCTGCAGCGCCTCACGGGAATGATTCGTGCCGGCGACGTGCGGATTGTGGAGCTCAGCACCCTGGCGGCCCGGCAACGGGTTTTTGCGGAGTTACTGCGCATGGCGCAGCCCGATGCGGCCATTCCCGGCCAATGGGTGGTGCGGCCTCTGCCGCCCTTGCGGGAGATCGCGACCCGCGTCAGCACGACCCGGGAAACTGTCGTGCGGGCTTTCGCCCAACTCTATAAGACCGGAACCGTGAGCCGGAAAGGCCGGAACCTCTATCTGCTGGACCGCAAGGCCGTCGAGGATCTGGCGCGGGCCTGCTAGACCCGTCACCTACTCGACCCGTCACCACGTCTTCAGTAGCTGTTCGCGCCGGGAACGTCGCAACCCCGCACCGTATAGACTTCCTCGACCCGGCACTGAGGGTTCATTTTCACCACGAGTTCGCCGCTTTCACAGCGCTCCAGCCCGATCCAGGCATCTACGCCGAGAACGCGCTGGCCGCTTCGCGAAGTCCGGAAACGGTTCCGGTAGGCTTCCGACTGAATCTCGCTTTGGGCAATCCCGAGTGCCTTGAGCTCGGCGGCAACCACTTCGGCACAGCGATGGGCTCCGTCGTTCGCGGAAGCACCGCTCGCGGCAAGCAGCAAGGCTCCAAGGCCCATAGACCAGGACTTCCAAAGGATCTTTTGCATCCGCCCACCTCGTGCTTTCAGCCCTTCCTCTCTTCACCTAGGCCTCATTGGGACTGGGGCAAGCCACGCGCCGATTCGCGCACCGCATCGTGAAACCCTGTGAGGAAAGCCGCTTTAGAGGCCCGACGCGGCTTTGAGGCCCTCGAAGACAGCCTCCTCGGCGGTGCGCGGCGCCAGGCAGTCGCCGATCAAGTGGACTTCGCCGTCCCAATCGGAAAGCGCCTCGGCCAGCGTCGTATTGGGCTCCTGTCCTTGGCAGAGCACCAGGGTGTCCACGCCCTCGAAGATCAGGGGCTCGCCGCTTGCCGTGTGCTGGCAATAGACCGTTTCCCGGTCGGCACCAAAAAGCCGCGCATAGGGCACGATCTCGACACCCAGCTTGTGCAGAATCCCGACCCAGGAATCCCGCACGTAATTGGGAATCTGCTGTCCGGCCATGAGACCGTTGATCGCAAGACGGACGTGACAGCCGTCACGGGCCAGCTTCTCCGCAATCCCCAGCCCCACCCAGTCGCCGCGCCAATCGGCGACGACGACCGACCCGCCGACATTCGCCTGGTCTTTCAGGATTTGCCAGGCATCCACGGCGTGGGCGTCCTGCAGCCCCTCGACTTCGGGCCAACGCGGCTGTCCGCCAGTCGCCACAATCACGGCATCCGGCGCTTTGCTTTCGATCAGGTCGCGGTCAACGGCGGTGCCGGTGACAACTCCGGCGCCGGCAAGCTCGAGCTCGCGCTGCAGGTTGGTGACGATCCCCCCAAACTCCGAGCGCCCAGGCAGGAGCTGCGCCAGGAGCGCCTGCCCCCCGAGCCGCGGGCCGGCCTCATAGAGCGTCACCTCATGCCCACGCTCTGCCGCCACGGCCGCCGCCTTCATCCCGCCGGGCCCGCCGCCCGCCACCAGGACGCGCCGCTTCGGCTTAGCCGGCTGCCGCTGGCCGTAGCGCAGCTCCCGGCCCGTCTCGGGGTGCTGAATGCAGGAAATGGGATAGCCCAGATGAAAGTGCCCAATGCAGGCCTGATTGCAGCCTATGCAGGCCCGGACATCGTCCAGGCGCCCGCTCTCCGTTTTGACCGGCATCTCCGGGTCGCAGATCATCGCCCGCGTCATGCCGCACATGTCGGCCTGCCCCGACGCCAACACCTGCTCCGCGGTCTGCGGCTGGTTGATCCGTCCCGCGACGAACACGGGGATGGAGACGTTCTGCCGGACCGTCGCCGCGAAGGGCGCCACATAGGCGTTCTCGATGATCATCGGCGGGACGATGTGCACCGCGCCGCCGACCGACGCCGAGGTCCCGGCAATGACGTTCAGGTAATCCAGCCCCTCTTGAAGAGCGACGCAGGCACCGAGAGACTCCCCGTCGGTCAGACCTTCCGGATCCTTCTCGTCGCCCGAGATCCGCATACCGACCACCAGGTCTTCGCCCGCCTTGGCCCGGACGTCCCCGATGACCTCCCGCAGGAACCTTAGGCGATTCTCGTCCGTTCCGCCGTAGTTGTCCTCCCGCCGGTTGACCCGGGGATTCAGGAACTGCGCCGGCAGGTAGCCGTGGCTGGCGACGATTTCCACGCCGTCGGCGCCGGCCGCCGCAATCCGCCGGGCCGCATCCCCATAGCCGGAGACGACGTCCGCGATCATCTCGCGCGGCATCGCCCGCGGGATCACATGAAAGCGCTCGCTGGGCGACACGGACGGCGCGTAGGCCACCGGCAGGCAGCCGTCCTGACTCTCCATGATCTCCCGTCCGGGATGGAAGAGCTGCACGAAGACCTTGCAGTCCTCCGCATGGCAAGCCTCGACCAGGCGCCGGTAGCCGGGGATGCAGGCATCGTCCGTGGCCATCAGGATATGGGTGGTGTAGCGCGCGGTCTCGTGCACGCCCGAGACCTGGGCCACGATCAAGCCGGCGCCGCCCCGCGCCCGCGCCGCGTGATACGCGACCAGTGCGTCGTTGACCGTCCCGTCCGTGGGCAGGCAGGTATCGTGCCCGGTGGAGAAGATCCGGTTCTTGATCCGGCAGCCGCGCAAGGTCAGCGGGGTAAAGAGGTTCGGAAACATATCCTGCGGCAAGGGTCTCTCCGGCCATTTCTTTTGTTATCCGCAGGCTTCGTGATAGCAGCCCGCCGGCGGGGCCGCCATCGCGACAGCGGACCACTTTATGACCGCATCCGACTCCTTTGCGCCCGGCGCCCTGCGAAAGGCATAGCAAGCATGGGAGAGGACCAGCCGATGGCGAAAAGAAGGAACATGCGTCAGGATGCCGACTGCTATTCGCTAGGGACTCGATCGAAGCCATCAAGATGACTGACATGGAATCGCTTAAAACTGAGCTGCTCTCCGAAGTCGACGCCCGCGCCGGCGCGCTGTCCGACTGGACGAGCAAGATCTGGGAATTCGGAGAGACAGCCTGGCGGGAGTACAAGTCCGCCGCCTTGTATGTCGGGCTCTTGAGAGCGGAAGGCTTCGACGTCGAAGAAGGCTCCGCAGGAATGCCGACAGCCTTCTGCGCAACATGGTCGAACGATGCGGGGCCCAAGGGGACAGGCCCAACTGTTGGCGGCTATGCGGAGTACGACGGCGTGCCCGGCAACTGCCAAAAGGCCGCGCCGGAGAAAGGGCCGCGCGGCGGCCTCTCCATTCATGCCGGCGGCCATACGGACCCGCACTCGGCCCTCGGCATCGGCTCGCTCGGGGGCGTGCTGGCCCTGAAGGCCGTCATGGAGAAGCACGGCATCGAAGGCGGTATCCGCTTCCTCGGCGAGCCGGCGGAGAAGGTGCGCGGCTCCAAACCCATTCATGCCGCGAAGGGCTACTACGACGGTTTGGCGGGGATGGTCAGCTTCCATCCCTGTTACATGCTGCCGCTGTCAAACACCGTGCGCTGGGATACCCATTGCGGCGCCTGTTACAGCCGCATCTACAGCTTCGAATGCCTGGAGCCGGAAAGCTGGCTGGCGGATGGCATGGACAGCCCGATCCCGGTGGCCCATATCGCGGCCCGGGCGCCCGGTGCGAACGAAGCCCTCGTTTCCATGATGAACACGAGCCGGGCGCTCCAGGGTTCCATGTTGCCCTTCGCGAAAGGTTGGTCGATCTCGGAGGCCATATTGACCGCCGGTCAGGCGACGGCCGACAACCTGCCGCACTCGGTTGCCCAGATTCAGTATCTCTGGCGAACGCCGACGGTCGAGATGGCCGAAGCCGTGCTACGGGTCCTGGACGCAAATGCCGAGACGGCCGCGCGGATGGCTCATTGCACCGTGCGCGGCGCCTGGGTGACGAAGTCGCGGCCGGGCCTGGCGAACCACGCCCTCGCCGAAGCCTGCTACGAAAACCTCAAACGCGCGGGTCCGCCGCACTACGGTCCGGAGGCCGTGGCGCTTGCCCAGGAGGTTCAGAAGAATTGCGGCCTGGATCCGATGGACGCGCCCTTTCTGGAGGCCTGTTCGCGCCTGATCGATCCGGTCGAGGCGGAGGAAATTCTCCGCCGCGATCTGCCGCCCTCTCAGATCAATTCGACCTCCGACGACTACACGGACATGTGCTGGCACACACCGGTGGCCCGTCTCTATATCGGCCGTGCGATGCTGAAGGCGCCGCCGGGCTTCCGCTATCCGGCCTGGGCGATGAACGCTCTGGGCGGCATGCCGGCGACCATCGACCCCACCGTCATCAGTGCGGCAAAGGCGGTCGGCCTCACGCTGCTGGACCTGTTGACCGACGAGGATCTGCGGCGCCGCGCCCGCGCCGAACTGGACCGCCGCGCGGCGGAAAACCCGATTCCGCCGCTTTGCGATTACCCGCCGCCGATCCATTTCCGCTGGCCGGAGTATGTCACGACGGCGCGGGGGGAAGACTGGTGGATCCCGGGTCAGGGCCCGGGTCAGGGCCCCGGCGGCACGCGATAGGTCGATAAGGTATGCGGGCGGTTAGGCCGCCCGCACCTCGTTGAGGAAGGCATCGACCTTCTTTTGCAGCTCCTGCGAATGCCGGCCGAGTTCGCCCGCAGCCCCGCGCATCTCGTTGGCCGCACCGTCCGTCTGACGGGCCCCTTCGGTCACGCCTTCGATGTTGCTGGCCACCTCGCGGGTTCCTTCCGAGGCTTCGTGGACATTGCGGATGATTTCGCCGGTCGCCGCGCTCTGCTCCTCGACGGCGGCGGAAACCGCCGTCGCGACCTCCTCCATATCCCGGATGGTCTTGCCGATCCCTTCGATCGCCTTGACGGCACTTCCGGTTTCGGTCTGAACCCGTTCGATGTGGCTGGTCACGTCGTCAGCGGCTTTGGCCGTCTGGTTGGCCAGACTCTTGACCTCGGAAGCGACGACGGCAAAGCCCTTGCCGGCTTCCCCGGCGCGCGCCGCCTCGATCGTCGCATTCAAGGCCAGCAGATTGGTCTGCTCCGCGATGTCGGAGATCAGGGTGATGACCTGACCGATCTTGTCGGCGGCCTCGGCCAGCCCACGGACCTGTTGGTTGGTGTGCTCTGCCTCCTCGACCGCGCTGTTGGCCATCGAGGTTGACCGGCCGACCTGCTGCACGATTTCCTGAATCGATTTGCCGAGCTCTTCTCCGGCCGCCGCCACCGTCTCCAGGTTGGTGGAGGCTTCCTCGGTCGCGGCGGCGACACTCGAAACCTGCTGCGACGTCCGCTCCGACACTTGCGTCATGCCATCGGCCGTCGCCCCGACCTGCTTGCTGCCGGACACCACGACCTGCACGACCTCACCGACCTCCGCTTCGAACTTGGCGGCCAGGGATTCCATGAGCTGTCGGCGTTCTGCGCGTGCCTTTTCCTCATTCTCGGCCCGCTCGTTACGAAGCTGGTCGGCCTCGATCGTGCGTTCGCGCAGACCGCCGTAGGCATTGGCGAGGGACGCGATCTCATCCTTGCCGACGGCCTGAATCTCGACCGAGGTATCGCCTTGCGCCAAGGCACCGATGGCCCCAACGGCCTGACCGAGAGGTTTGACGACCACACGCGTCAACAGCCAGGTCGCCGCTACGGCGAGTGCCAGGCTGACCGCCATGGCGATCCAAAGGAGCATCTCCGCCACGCGCTCGATTTCTTCGGCCTTCAGCGCCGCCGCCTGGGTGAACTCAAGCACTTCGAAGGCGAGCTCTTCCAGTTCCTTGTCCAACGCGTCGGCCATCGCCTCGACCTTGAGGATCTCGTTCGCGATGCTGGCGATGTTGCCGCTCTCGCTGACCTTGAAGACCTCGTGGACGCTCTTTTCGAAATCCTTATGGGCTTTCGCGGCGTGGTTCAGCACGCTGCGGAAATGCTCCCATCTCGCGGTAATCTCCTCGCTGTGCGGCCGTTCCATGATGGTGTCAATCAGGACGAGGGCCTCCGCAATTTCCTCATCGACCAACTTCGACAGCTTGTTGAAGTACTTCTCTTCCTTCTCGAAGTGTTCCTGCGATTCCGCGGAACCGATCAGGTGCATCTCCTCGGCAAGGCGCATGCCCCGCTCGAAGTGGATCGTCTGCTCCAGCTGGTGCACGGTGATCTTCTCCACCTGCGCCGCCAGCGGCAGATCCTCTTCGGCAATGGCGATATTCTGCTCGACGATCTGCGCCAGCGAAAAAAGGCTGATCCCGCCTACGGTCGCAATCAGCAAAACAAGCAGCCCGGCAAATCCGCCGACCTTCTGGCCGATAGTGAAACGCGCCAACCAATCCATCTCAGACCTCAATTGATTTGAATCAATATCCCTACGTGGGGGTAGGAAATTGATAGAAGAACGTTGACGAGCCCCTAATTTAGAACTCGCCAGTCCATTTATATTTGAAATAGCAATATTCAACTTCAAATAGAGGTTGAGTTACCCCGGACCAACGACACCAAATGTTGGAAATTACTATACTTTTGGGGCTCTGGAGGCGAGTGCCGTGGTCTCCGCGTCGGCTCTCGCAGCGGCCCCGAGGCGCAATCGCCGGAAGGCTCAGCCAAGTGGAACATGAAGCCGCTGTTCTAGGCCAATTCGACCACGGTGGGCCGGGCCGCAATTCGTGATTCCGAGCACTTGTAGTAGAGACAGAGCCTCTTCAATCTCCACATCGACCGCAAGCGCCGGTTGCTTGTTCACACGGCAATACTAGGCCAGAGATTTAGAGTCTTTCTGAGCTGCGCATCGTTGGATCATGCCGTAGAGATCGCGAGGATCGTCCGGATCGGCAAGGAGATCCAGATCAACACTCAGTCCTGTACGCTCGGCGACCTCTCTGAGATAGCGCAACGCCGAGAAATCCTCGATGGCAAAACCGACGGAATCAAAGACAGTGATCTGCCGGTTATTTTTACGTCCGGTCTTTTGGCCGGTTACGACTTCCCAAAGCTCCGTGACGGGATGATCCTCCGGGAGGTTTTGGATCTCTCCCTCGATGCGCGACTGTGGCGTGAACTCAACGAAGATGTCGGAACGATACAGCACGTCTTTCTGCAGTTCAGTCTTGCCGGGACAATCGCCTCCGACGGCGTTCACGTGAACCCCAGCCCCCACCATGTTATCCGTCAGGATCGTGGCGCATTGCTTATCAGCGGTGGCGGTAGTGACAATCAAAGCGCCCTCCACGGCCTCTTCCGCTGAACGGCAAAGGGTGGTGTGGATACCCCTTTCGTTCAGGTTCCGGGCGCAGCGCGAGGTCGCGCTAGGGTCGACATCATAGAGTCGGACCTTGTCTATCCCCAGCAGCGCATGAAATGCCAGAGCCTGAAATTCTGACTGCGCGCCGTTCCCGATAATGGCCATGGCTGCCGTTTCGCGGGACGCAAGGTACTTAGCAGCCATTGCTGACGTCGACGCGGTACGCAGTGCCGTCAGGATCGTCATTTCCGAGATCAACACGGGATAGCCGGTATCGACATCGGAAAGAACTCCAAAGGCGGTCACAGTCTGCCGGCCGCTTCTTGTGTTTTTAGGATGGCCGTTGACGTACTTGAAGCTGTAGTCCCGGCCGTCACTCGTCGGCATGAGTTCGATTACGCCATCCCGGGAATGAGAGGCGACACGGGGCGTCTTGTCGAACTCCTTCCAACGCCGAAAGTCTTCTTCGATGACCTCCGCCAATTCGCAAAGGAATCTCTCAATGCCCACCGTGAGCACGATTTTCATCATGTGATCGACACTGACGAACGGGACCGTGTTGAGTTTGTCGGATAGAGCTAGCACTGGCTTTCCCTTGTTGTGCTGACCTGAGACAGCCCATCGATCGGCGAATAATGAGCGTCAATAGCGCCTGAAGAGGACACCGCGGTCCTTGATTATGTCCTTAACGCCAACCAGCCTCATGCAATGCCAGGCCAGAGCCTGTATGCTTGTGATAACGGGCTTTCCAAGCGCTTGCTCCAACTGATGAATGACACGTTTCGTACGAAGTCCCGCACAGGAGATAAACAGGGCTTGCGAGTTATCGCCGCCGATTTGAAGGCCCGCCTCGAAAAGGCATTCCGTCGATACACGGTTCATCTCAGGATCTCCCGCCAACTTGAAACTCCCTTTCGACTCAATTCGAAATCCCTGCTCCGTGAAGTAGGATTGCATCAGCTCGTTGACGTCATCGACATATGGCGTGAGCATCGAGATCGTATCGATGCCCAAGGTTCTTAGGGCACAGACTGCCGCCTCGACCGGACTCGTCACTTTGGCTTCGGGCCGGACGGACTCGACCAGCTTGGAAAGGCGCGGCAAGCCGATAGCGACGGCTCCCGAGGTGCAGCCCAAAGCAACAACGTCAAGCCGCGTTCCGGGAATCAACAGATCCGTGGCTTTTGCAATTTCAACCTCAAGGCCGCGCAAAGCCGCGGTGTCCACATAAGTTGAAATGGGGACCCGCGAAACATAGAGCCCGATTTCTGCGTCACGGAGATACACCGGCAGTTCCGCCTCGCAAGCTCTATCGGTCGCAAGCGCCACCAGGCCGACGGACCCTCTGGCACCGGGCCCCCGATCAAACGTGGGCTTGACCAATGGCCATCCGTCGCCGTCGTCTCGTCCTGAGAAAGATGGCTGCAAATCTGTTTTCATATTACCGCACCGCGGTTCCGCTTCCGTGCTTTCATGAATCGCCCGGATTCACGAAGAGTTCGCGCGGATAGTCCGTAAGTGCCTCGGCTCCGGTCTCGGTGATACGGATGGTCTCGCTCATGGAGTAGCCCCAATCGTCGAAGAAGATGCCCAGGATCATGTGAAAGGTCATATTCTGCTCGAGCACCGTCGGTTCGCCGGCACGGATGCTGGCCGTCTTTTCCTGCCAGACCGGTGGGTAGCAACACCCCACCGCGTAAGCGATACGCGAGTCCTTTTCCAGGTTATGGGCCGAGTTAAAAGTGTCCCAAATAGCGTTCGCCTCGTGACAGGTCATGCCGGGCCCTATACCGGCCAACGTCGCGTCGAACCCGTCGCTGACCTGTTTCGCCGTGTCGACGAGTCGTTGGGGCGGCGCTTCGCCAAGGTAAACGGTCCGCGCCATCGGTGTATGATAACGATGCCGCACCGCGCCCAGTTCCATCGTGAACGCTTGATTGTCGCTGAGCGGCGCTTCTGTCCAGCTCAGATGCGGGTTCCCTGCCTTGTCGCCCGTGGGCATAGACACATGGTAAGCTGAATAGTCGCCGCCCAGCTGCTCCGTGCCGCGTATCTGTGCCCGGTAGATCTCGGCGACCAGATCGCACTCGCGAACGCCGACGCGGGCGTTCTGCAATGCCGTCGCCATCACGGACTTCTGAATCTCCGCCGCTTCCCGCATGACTCGGATCTCTGCGTCCGACTTCACGGTACGGACCCAGTTGATCAGTAACTTCGCGTCGGATAGCCGTGCGTTCGGCAGTTCCGCCCGCAAGACATCGCAGTCCCGCGGCGTGAAGTTCCAGGCATCCATCTCGATGCCGATGCGCTTGCCGTCCAGTCCGCGCCTGCGCAACTCCTCAGCGACGACTGTCATCGGATTCATGGTCAGGTGGTGACACATGATCTCCGGCCAGCCCACGATGTTCTCTTCGGCCAGATACGCGGTCCGTTTGACGGCGCGCGTATCCATCTTTCGTGTCACGATGATAGGCTCATCCGCTTCAATGGGTATGATCATCATCTGCGGCGTGAAGAACGACATCGCATTGAAGCCGGTTGCGTAGTACATGTTCGCAGGGTCTGCGTCGCAAAGTACCTCGATACCGGAGCGCGCCATTTGATTCTTGATCGCTCGCAGGCGCCGGGCGTACTCCTCCTTCGTGAAATGCAGATCACGCGATAACATCTGTGAAATCTCCCTTAAATGAGCTGAGCGGACGGCGCTTCCGCGCGAAGGAACGTGGATGCCGCATGAATGAGAACCGCCGTACCAAAGGGAAGCGAAGCCTCATCCACCGCAAACTCCGGATGATGTAACGGATGTGTAAACCCTAGGTCCTCATTGCCTGCGCCGAGGCGGAAATAGACGCCGGGCTTAACGTCACTGAGATATCCAAAGTCGTCGCTCGCGGTCCACATGGGCGCATCAATAAAGCGCGAATCGCCCCCCACTTCGAGCGTCGAACGCCGAATCAATTCGGCCATGCCGGTATCGTTTGCCAGTAGGGGAGCATCCTCGGCGATGTCGATGAACGCATGACCCCCATGCATCTCCGCAACTGACACGGCTATTCGCTGCAGGTTGCGGTGCGCGATCTTGCGGACTGCGGCGCTTCCCGCCCGGATTGTGCCGCGTAAGATCACTTCGTCGGAAACCACGTTGCAGGCGGTACCGCCTCGGATTATTCCCACGGTCATAATCAAGGGAACGATCGGGTCGATATTGTGTGCGCGTATACGATTGATTTCGGTGATTATCGAGCAGGCGATGGCAATTGCATCGACACCTTCATGCGGTTTGCCGCCATGGCAGGAGCGCCCCTCAACACGGATGTCGAAATGATCCGAAGAGCAAGCGTAGATACCGGATCGTACCGCGATCGTTTCCGAAGGCAGCATGGGATCGACATGGATTCCCATGACGGCATCGACATCCTCCATGCAACCCGCTTCCACGAACTGAGACGCGCCGCTCGGGAGATCCTCCTCGGAATGCTGAAACAGCAACCGCACCCGTCCCGGAAAACGGTCCCGGTACCGTTGAACGTAAAACGCGACGCCGAGAACCATTGCCGAATGCGTATCATGGCCACAGGCGTGCATGATCCCTTCATTTCGGGATGCAAAGGGAAGCGCAATCTTCTCTTGAATGGGCAGCGCATCCATGTCTCCTCGAATGGCGATGGTTCTTCCGTCCGAGCGGCTGCCGCAGATATCGACGATCAGTCCGGTATCGCCGACCGGAGTAATGGCGTTGATCCCGGCCTTAGCAAGTTCGGCGACGATAAGGGCCTTCGTGTCGTACTCTTGATGTGAGAGCTCTGGGTTCTGATGAAGTTGCCTCCGGACCCGGATGATATCGGCACATATGTCGGAATCGATTCCATAAAATCTGTCGCCCATGCGCGCAGTCCTCTCAGTCCAAGTATCCGTACTGACTTCAAACTGCCTGTCGTGCATCTATGCCATCTCCACGGATGATGGGGCGCGTCCTGGGCTATCGGCGGGACGCACTTAAACCAAACGCAACGGAGACGGGCCGAACATGACTACCTGAGGACAGTTCGGCCCCTCTCTGTCACTCCGATTTCGCTGACACTGCAGTTGCGTCAGCCATGAGCTGATCAAGGAATTCCCTGCCGCTGTCTCCCGTCAAAGTGACATACTCATCACGGACGGCAGCCGCCGCACGGCGGAAGGGTTCGCGCTCTGCGTCGCTGAGACGGATGACCTCTATTTCGGGTTTGGTTTTAAGGATCTGCTGAAGAGAATCCTCTTCGAGTGTCTTTTGATATCGCATGATATGAGCGAATGAGTCCGCTTGTGCATCGCGCAGCAGCTTTTTGTGACTGTCGCTGAGTCCGTCAAAGAATTCTGCGTTCGCGGCGACAGAGGTCGTGAAGTTGTTGTGCCCGGTGAAGATAATGTAGTCGATCACTTCGTATATCTTCGTAGTCCATACGAAGGACAAAGGATTCTCCTGCCCGTCGATCATATTCAACTGTAGACCGCTATAGACCTCACCCCAGGGCAACGGCGTGGGGGTTGCTCCAAACTCCTGGTAAGTGGAAATCAGAAGCGGCGAGGTCATGATTCGAAATTTCACGTCATTGAGATCTTTTGGCGATCGGACGGGCTTTTTTGTCGTCATGACAACTTCGCCCTCGCCATAGACGTCTAGAAGCTGCAGGCCCTGCTTGCGGTACATCCCGGCCATGCCCTCACGCAACGAACGGCTGTCCCGGTAGAATGCTTCCAAGGCTGCCGGCGACTCCGGAAGCAGATAAGGAATAAGAAAAGCCTGAAGCTCGGGGATGAGGTCTCCCGCCAAGCCCGGTGAGACATTGACCAATTGAACGGCGCCCCGCTGGGCTAGCTGCGTCGTATCGGCACCTTCCCCCAGCGTTCCGTAAGGATAGATCGTGACCGTGATCTCGCCGCCGGAGCCTGTTTCCACCTGCTCCTTGAAATGAGCTGCGTAGACCCCCTGAATGTCACTCAGGCCCTCTTCGATCGCAAACTTCCATTCGGCGCCATGCGCGGTTGCCATCAAGGCGGCGTTGGCCAGCAGCACACTGGCGATCAAACGCCCTATGGACTGCATCGCCGATAGTATCTTCCCAGGCATTGTATGCCTCCCGTTCGTTTCTCGTTTGAAATCAGATCGGCTGGGCCATCTGAAGCTCGCCCATCCGATCTATGTATGGCGCTAGGATGTTCCGGACTTACCGGCGACCCTCACAACGCGCCAAACCTGTGGAAGACGCTAGACGTCGCGGTTCGCGAGATAAATCGACCTCTGGCAAAGCTCACTTCGGCGCATTCCAATTTATGTCCGTTCTTCAATCGGCGAGATTTCCGCCTAGGCGCGCGAACAAGAAGGCGCCTCTATGGGAGGACGAACGGCTTGGCTAAACAGAGCAACCGGGTGCGGCATGCATCGCGGCCAGTATCTGCTGTCCAAAATCTTCAAAGTTGGCTGGCACCAGTTCAGGACCGCTTCGCCAGATTGGAGAAACTTCTCCTCTGGGGCGCCGTCCTTGCGATCTTTCTCAACTCGATCTGCAACGTCATTGGCCGCTATCTCTTTGGCCGCAGCATCTATTTCTCCGAGGAGCTCAACCAGTTCTTGATAATCCTTGTGACCTTCATCGGCGCGAGCTATGCGACACGGCAAGGTCGCCACATCCGCATGACCGCGTTCTACGATGTGCTGCCTGCTTCGCTTCGGAAACGGCTGTTGGTTTTCATTCTCGGAACCATGGCGGGCCTGATGCTGTTCTTCGCCTACCTGTCGGCCGCGTACGTCATGGACGTCGCGGTGACCGGACGGGTCTCACCGGCATTAAGGATTCCCTATTTCGTTACCTATCTCGTAATTCCCTTGGGGTTCTTCATTGCCGCGGCCGAGTACTTTCTCGGCGCCCTGGCGAATTTGGCTGACGACGGCCTGTTCATATCGTCGTGCGTTCGAGACGAGCATGAGGTCCAGGAAACTTGCCCGGCACCTCACCGGACACCTGGCGTCGAATGAGCGCGTAAGGACATGTCAATCTGGCTGATCGCAATCATGATTTTCCTGCTGTGCCTCGGCTTTCCGATCATGGCACCTCTTGCAGCCGCGACGCTTTTCGCATTTGCGTTCATGTTCGATGGAATTGACCCGGAGATAATCGTTCAGCAAATGATCGCCGGAGTGCGGCCTGCGGCGTTGGTCGCCGTGCCCATGTTCATTCTCGCGGCCGATATCGTCACACGTGGCCAATCGGCGAGCCGGCTGATTGACCTGGTGAGCGACTTCGTCGGGCACTTGCGCGGCGGCCTGGGTATCAGCACCGCGGTCAGCTGCACGCTGTTCGGCGCGGTTTCCGGTTCGACACAGGCAACGGTCGTGGCGATCGGCCAGCCATTGCGGCCGCGCATGCTCAAAGCAGGCTATGGCGATTCCTTTGTACTCGCCCTCATTGTCAATGCCAGCGACATCGCCTTTCTCATCCCGCCCAGCATCGGAATGATCATCTATGGTGTCATCTCCGGCACCTCGATCGCTGAGCTGTTCATCGCGGGGATTGGGCCCGGTCTGCTCATACTGGCTTTGTTTTCGGTTTATTGCTGGGTTCATTGCGTGCGATGGCGCATACCGGTCAAGGAACGTCAGAGCTGGGCCAGGCGCTTCGGCTCCGCGCGCCGCGCCTCCTGGACTCTCGGGTTTCCTGTCATTATCGCGGGTGGAATTTATTCGGGCGTTTTCAGTCCGACGGAGGCCGCAAGCGTCAGTGTGGCCTACGCGATTTTCGTCGAGACCATCGTATTCAAATCGATGCGGCTGCGGGATCTGCCCAGCATCGCCCTGTCGACGGGAATGATCACCGCGATTACCTTTATCCTAGTGGGGTTCGGTGCCGCGTTTTCCTGGACCATCAGCTTCGCTCAGATCCCGCAGGCGATCATCTCCGGTCTCGGGGTGGATCAATATTCGGCGACCATGGTCCTCTTTACCATGGCGATCGCATTCTTCATCGGGTGCATGTTCGTCGATCCGATCGTGGTCATCCTTGTTCTCGTCCCAATCTTCGATCCGATCATCACGCAGTTCGGAATCGATCCCGTCCTTGTCGGCGTCGTCATCGTAATGCAGGTTGCGATTGGGTCCGCCACCCCCCCGTTCGGCTGCGATCTCTTCACGGCGGTGGCCGTCTTCAGACGGCCTTACATCGAGGTCATTCGCGGCACGCCGCCGTTCTTTTTGCTGCTCTTTCTTGCTTCCGTTTCGGTTATTATACTTCCTGACATCTCTCTTTGGCTCCGCGATCTTGCCTTCAGATAGCTTTGGAAGAGGATGGCTGGGCGGGAAAACGCTGACTGGTACAATGAGCAAAGGCAACCTGCAGACACCGTCCTTGCAGACAGTCGACATCAAGCTTCTTCGCATTTTCGATGCGGTTGCCCGCAACAACGGGTTCGCCGCGGCGCAAGCGGAGCTGAACATGGCGCCGTCTTCTATCAGCGAAGGTATGACCCGCCTGGAGTCGCGGTTGGATATAAAGCTCTGTGAGCGCGGCCGCAGTGGGTTCTTTCTGACGGAGGACGGCAAGAAGGCCCTGGTTGAGGTCCACCGTTTGCTTCGTTCTCTCGAAACATTCCGTATCCAGATCGGCGAGATAAAGGGCGACCTCAGTGGCACCCTTCATATCGGAATGGTGGATGCGATCGCCATGGCGCGGGATTGGAAGGTTTCCCGGACGATTGAGGCGTTCTGCGAAGAGGCGCCCTTCGTAACATACCGCGTCGAAACAGACACGACACAGGGCGTGATCAGCGGCCTGATGTCGGAACTCTATGACGTCGCCGTCGTCCCCATCTATCGCGACATTCCGGATCTGGAATTGGTGCCGATCAAACCGGCCAGCGTCCAGCGCCTCTACTGCGGCGGCGGCCACGCCTTGTACGATGTGCCGGACGACAGCGTGGCGCTTGAAGAGCTTGAGCAAATGCCGTTCGTGGCTTTGACCCATATGCAGGGATGGGCAAATCCCTGCGACCTGATGTTCAGAGAGGTCGCCTCGACATCCTTCATGGAGGGTGTCGCGCTCATGATCCTCTCCAACCGCTTTATCGGATATCTTCCGACGCATTTCGCGGAACCCTGGGAGCGCGATGGATTGATGCGGTCGGTCCTTCCGGAAAAACTGTCCTATACGTCGAACTGTTACTTTGCGGCAAGACGGTCGCGGTCGTCGCGCTTGTCGGCCGCATTCATGAAATGCGCTTCGGAAATGTGCTCTGAGGATTAAGCCGCGTCGACCGGACCGGGTTGAGACGGATCCGACGTCATCACGACGACTTCAAATACATCGACAGAGCGAACTTCTTGGATTGCCCCGATGTCGGCAATCCCGTCGCAGATCTTCCTGTAGTCTGCATCCTCTTCCATGCGGGCGTAGTCGTCGTCGGACTCCCATAAGGTCATCGTTATCCAGGTCCCTGGCTTCGCGAGGTAGATGACTCCCCGATTCCCTTTCTGCGACTTGAGAAACGGCAGTGAGATCTCATCCGCGAACCGCTCCAGCTCTTCGCGCTTGTCGCTGGCATAGGATGCCGTCCAAAGCCTGGCAATCATATCACCCCCTGATCTTGCCCCTGCCCGAACTCTCGCGTGCCGGTCCCCGCGGAGAAATCGAGAAGTGCCGAAACTCGTTTCGGAATTCTCGGCGTATCGCCGAAGGGGCACCGGCAATCATCTTTCCCAATTCCTGAACTCGCGGAGCTTTCTCCGACACAATACGAGTGGCCCGCACGCAGGGCCCATGTTCCGGAGCCACAAGCAGCCGAGAGGGCGGCGCTTCGCAAGTTGACATAAGTCAATGAGGGCGCAGGCTTCGGTCCCTATCACTGTCAACCGCCCGTAACAATTCCGAGCAAAATGAACAGGGGAGTCGCGGCGATCCTGAGTCGTCTAAGCGACTGGAATGTAAGCTAGCTATTCTATATGGGTTTAAACATCATCCAGAGAGAGACCCTGCCATTGTTCATCGATGGCAAGGAATGGCAGATAAACGCCCGTGATCTCTCAAAATCACACACACTCGCGGAGTTCATTCACACCCACCTGGGCCGGTCGGCACGGCAGGCCTGCGGTGAAGGCGGGTGCGGCGCCTGTTCGGTCATCGTCACGCGCCCCTATTTCGACGCCGGCGAAGACAAGTCCCTTCGGTTCGAAACCTATTCGGTAGCGGCTTGTGTGACGCCCATAGGGGACCTCGCCTTTGCCGCGGTGACCACGCCACAGGGCCGCTCCACCCACACACCGTCCGGATCCACGCCGGCACAGGAAGCCTTGCAGGTGACCAATGGGGCGCAATGCGGATTCTGTACCGGCGGTATCGTGAGCGTTCTGGACAGCGCCTGCTCCGGACAGGGTCTTTCCTGCGCCGAGGTCGAAGCCCTCCTGGACGGAAACCTGTGCCGCTGCACGGGGTACCGGTCGATTTCGGAGGCCGCACAGATGCTGTGCGACGACTACCAAGGAGCCTACCAGGAAGAGGCCAAGGCCATTCGCACCCGCGCGCGCGCCTATCGTGCCCAGGCGGACGATCCGGACAACTTCCCGCCGTCCCTTCGGACCGCCTATGAGGAGCTGTTCGGAAGGAACGGTGTCGATGGTGTCGCGCTCGTCGAACGCGTCCTGAACGACGACATCGGGTCAAGCGACGGAGGGGACGGAAAAGCAGTCGACGAATCGACCGCCGTTCAGGCCTGGCGGGATAAGGGCATTCTGTCCTCCCACGCGCGGCCGGCGTCTCTGCGTGCGCTCATCGCGGTCTATGGGGAGGCGCCGGATAACGTGCAGGTTCTGGCCGCCGGCGGCGCGTCGCGCTGGGAAGAAGGCCGTGTTTTGGCGGCAGGTTTTACGGATGTCGGCTTCGAGGAACACCGCGCCCATCGCGTTTTGCACCATACGGTGTCGGTGCGGGACGTACCGGAGCTGCGCAATTGGCGCCTGCGCGAGGACGGGGCTCTGGAAATCGGTGCCGCAACTCCGATCGGTGCGCTGCGGCATATTCTTATCGCGCTCAAGAAAAACGCCCCGTCGTTTGCCCAACACCGGGCATCGCTGACTGCCCTGGTGACGCAGGCACGGTACTTCGCCAACGAGAACGTCAGGCATACCGGGTCCGTCGGCGGAGGTCTGGTGTCCTGCCACTACCTTTCGGATATGGTTCCGGTCTGGATGGCCTTGGATGCCCGGATGGACCTTGTGTCCCAAAGTCAGGGACCGCGCACGGTGCCACTGCGCGAGTTGATCGACGTGGAGGCGGGCAGACTGGCCCTGGCGCCGGACGAGATCGTGGTGGCGCTGGTGCTGCCGCCGCGAGACCCTCAGGGATTTATCGTGGAGGCTTTCAAGCAGGCCGTGAGGCGCACGGATTCGATGGCGCTGATCAGCGCCGCGATCTCGGCGGAGCTCGATGCCGCCGGAGCGCTGCGAAAAGCCTGCGTGGCGCTTGGGGGCCTGGGTGCGCCGGGGCTGCGGGCCCGGCGAACCGAAGCGACATTGGAGAACCTTCCAGTGAACCAAGACGCCGCCGCAGCCAGCGGTCTTGAAGCGGCGTTGCAGGTCCTTCACGAAGAGATCGACGAAATCAACGTCCGCGCGTTGCCAGAGGTCATGCGCGGTTACCAGCGTGACGTGGCGGTGGCCTTCCTGCGACGCTTCGTGCACATGGCCGCGGCGCAGCCGGACAGCTTCGAAGACACGGACAGGCTGAAACAACCGCCGTGCCGTGGACAACAGACGTTCGATGAGGAGGACATCAGCGGATCCCTTGTCGGACGGGCGATGGTCCACCGCTACCTGGCGCAACATACACACGGCGACACGCGTTACACGGTCGATGAACAGCTGCCGGAGGACGGCCTGCACGCGGCGATCGTCCCCGCGCCGGTGGCCAGCGGTCAACTCGTAGAAGTCGACGCATCGCCCTGCCGGGACGACGGGGACTTCTTCGCGTTGATCACGGCCGCGGACGTGCCCGGCAGCAACCTGCAGGGCCACATGGTGCACCCCCTGGCCGAAGAGGAAATCCTCTGTTCCGGGCGGGTGACTCACTACGGCCAGCCCGTGGCGCTGGCCGTCGCCCGGACGTCCGCCGCGGCTGAAAGCGCGGCGAAGAAAGCGCGGGTTGTCGTGAAGGCCGACGAGGAACCCCCGATCCTGTCGTTCGACGATATCGAAGCGCGCGACAGCTGGTACTCCTTTGAGCATCACCCCGACGATCCCGCCAAGGAGCCGCGGGAACGGCGGTTCAAGCGCGGCGACCCGGAAGCCGCGTTCTCGGCGGCCGCAAAGGATTCAGAGCGCTATGCTGTCTTCGAGGGACGTGTCGAGGCCGGCGGCCAGTCGTGCTTCTACCTCGAGCCCCAGTGCACGGTGGCCTATCCCCAGGCGGCCGGCCGCATGCGCATTCTGTCGTCGACCCAGTCTCCAGCCCATGTCGCCCGCTATGTCGCATCGGCGCTGGGCGTGGCGGAGCACCAGGTGGACGTGGAGGCCGGATTCATCGGCGGCGGATTCGGCGGCAAGCAGACGCGCAGCGCCTCCTTCGCGGCGATGGCAGCATTGGCGGCCCGTTGCACGGACCGGCCGGTGAAATTGGAACTTTCGCGCGAGACCGACATGGTCCTGGTGCCGGGGCGCAGCCCGTTTCGCGCCGACTACCGGGTCGCCCTCGAACGCGCGACGGGCGCCATCACGGCCCTCGACATCGACATGAAGTCCAATGCGGGCGCGGGGGAGGACTACTCGCCATCCATTGTGGAGACGGCGGTATTCTTGATCGATAACGCCTATTTCATTGAGAATGCGAATATCCGTGGGCGCTGCGGCCGAAGCAACCTGCCGGCCGGTTTCACGGCGACACGGGGCTACGGCAAGCCGCAGACCGGCGCGATAATCGAGCAGATTCTGGACCACGCGGCCGCCCGGTTGGGACTCGATCCCCAGGCGCTGCGGAAACAGAATCTCTATGCACGGGGACAGACGGCGCTGGCAGGAACGCCGATCGACGACGACGTGCTCCGCGACTGTTGGCGCAGCGCGGTCGACCGGAACTATGAGGCATGGCGTGCTGACAGCAAGGCGTTCAACGAACGGCACGAGCACTTCAAACGGGGCGTGGCCGGTGTCCCGTCCAAGGGCAACATGGGATTTATGGAAGCCGCCGACATCAACCGGGGCGCGGCCATCGTCAGGATACATTCGGACGGATCCGTCCGGGTCTCCCATTCCGGTGTCGAAATGGGTCAGGGCATAAACACGCGCATGTCTCAGGTCACCGCCCAGGCCCTGGGGGTGCCGCTCGAGAAGGTTTCGGTGGACGCAACGCGGACCGCCGACCTGCCCAATATACCGCCGACCACCATGGTGGCGACGGACATGATCGGCGCGGCCATTCTGGAGGCCAGCGACGAACTCCTCGCGACTCTGGCGCAAGCCGGCTACCCGGAGACCTGCGGATTCGCCGAAGCCGCATACAGCTGTTACGAGGAAGGTTTGCCGCTGCAGGCGCAGGGCTATGCCCAGGAGCCAAGGTTGCGGTTCGACTGGGAGCAACAGCAGGGCGACGTCTCTTACTTTTACGTCTGGGGGGCGGCCTTGTCACAAGTCGAGGTCGACGCCGGCACGGGGTCGTGGCGCGTGCTGCGAAGCCATATCACGCAAGACTGCGGGAAATCGCTGAACCCCATTCTGGACATCGGCCAGGTCGAAGGCGGCTTTGCCTTCGGGCTCGGCTACGCCTTGCTGGAGAAAATGATCTACCGTGAGGACGGCTCACTGCTGACTGACAATGTGTCGTCGTACAAGATTCCCTCTCTGGACGACATGCCGCGGGACTGGACCGTCGAGATCCTGCAGGAGACGGAAGGACCGCCGGGCCGTCGTGGTCTGCACAATTCGAAGGGCGTCGGCGAGGCGAACATCCAACTCGGCTTTTCGGTTTACTTCGCCGTGAAAGATGCCATTCGATCCATCCGCCGGGACAGGGGACTTGCCCCGAACGATTTCTTTCTCCCGTTCCCGGCAATGACCTACGATATTCTGCGGGCTTGCACCGACGAATAGTGGGCCACGGCCGCTGAGCAGCCCGGTCGCGGGACCGGGTGTCCGGCAACGTCTCTTTTCACCCGATGATCTGTGAGGGCAAGTTTAGGCTCGCAACTTTGTGCGGAGAGCTGAGGTGATTCCGGGCAGAGGCAGTGGAAGCGATAGCCGGAAGTTTCAGCCGAGTGGAATTTGAAGCCGGTGTTCGAGACCAATTCGACCACGGTGCACCGGGCCGCTATCTGTCATTCCGAAGCTCTTGTAGAGTGACAGAGCCACTTCGTTCTCCGCATCGACCGTAAGCGCCAGTTGCTTCGCGTCGGGCCAAATTGATTTGCACAGCGCCATTGCGCCGGAAAACGCGGCCTTGCCGTAGCCTTTCCCCTGCCAACGAACGTCGATCTTCAAGCCATGGAGCGTTACCGTGTCTTCGGGAGCCCAGGCAGGTGAAAGCGGCGGACGCTTCAAGACCACTAATCCAATGGGCGCGCTGTCGAACACTATGCCCAGGCCGCGAATGGCACTCGGTGCGCCGGACAGGCATTCATCGATGGATCTCTTGAACGATCCGCCGAATTCCATTTGCTGATCGGAGATTTCGAGCCGCTTGAGGTCACGAATCTGCTGACCGCTTAACTGCTCCAGCTCTTTCAATATCAGACCTGATTTCATGGCTCCGGTGCCTTCCGGCTACCACCGTCCTTGGCAAGGCGCATCCAAAACGCTGAAAACCCAAGAATAGGACAGAAATGCGACCTGAAGCGCGGCCCAAAACTCAGGCTAAGCGGTGATCTGGAGGCCAGCTTATTGATTTAATGGCGCGCCCGGGAAGATTCGAACTCCCAACCTCCTGATCCGTAGTCAGGTGCTCTATCCAGTTGAGCTACGGGCGCGCGGGAGGGGCAAAGGGCCGGATGAGGGGCCCTGCCCCGCGTGACGGGCGCGGACATTACTCGAAGGGGGGGACCCGTGCAAGTCTATCAAGTATCAATAAAACAAACACCTTTTCCACCTAAAGTGAAGGGGAATTGCCGCTTGTCCACCTTAAGACCTTCGATTACTATCGGCCCGGCTAACAAAAGGGGGAACGGGCGGTAATCCTTTGTTAAATCAAACAGGGTACGCCCGGAAAATCTTTACGGAATACTCCATGCTTCGCAAAAATAGCTTCCCTTCGCCTCAAGTCTTGGCTGCTTTTACAACCCTTCTTTTGGTTGGGGCTTGTGCTTTTGCCGAAGAAGCACTTGGACCTTCCGTCGCAAGCGATCCCGCGCCGCAACAAAGTGCCACGGCTCAGACACAGGCGGCTCAGGCCGAAGGGTCGGCGGCAGGCACGGGCCAGGCCGCGCCTTCAGGGGTCGGACCGTCGTTTGGGACGGGCACGTTCGAAGCTCCAGGTGTCACGGGGGCCGCCCCGACCGGCACGCTGGTCGGCCAGAAGGTCGCGGAGCTGCGGGAAGACCTCGGGCGCCTGCAGTCGCAGCTCGACCAGCACAACAATCAGCTTCAGAACCTGCGGGTCTCCGCCCGGCAGTTCGCCGGCAACTACCACAGCCTGATCGGCGCAATGAACGCGCGGCTCCAGGTCGGCACGACCCCGGGCAACCCGGAACTGGTGGCCCAATGGAACCAGGCACAGTCCGAATTGCAGCAGGTTGGGGCGAGCATCGCGTCGCTGAACACCCTGTCCAGCGAGGTCAACTCCACCTCTGCGCTGTCGTCTTTCCTGCTCGAATCCCAGCGCGCGACCTTCGAGCTTCGCGGTGCGGTTGAAGAAGACCATCGTCAACTCGCGATTTTGGAGGATGAAGTCAACAAGACGGTCGTCATTATTGAGCGACTGTTGAACGAACTGACCGACGACATTGCCCGTACGCAGAATTACTTCGCGACGGAGCGTATGAACCTGACGGCCATGCAGATCGCGATCGACAATGGCGAGTATATCGGCGGATCCCTGGCCAGCCGCGCTTTCGGCGCACCGGCGCCGCCGCCCCAAGGCGGAGCCGCTTCGCTGGTCGGTCAACGCCAGCCTCTGGTGGTCGTCCGTTTCGACCGCTCCAATGTCGAGTATGAACAGGCCCTCTTCACCGTCGTCAGCTCCGCGCTGGAACGGCGGCCCAACGCCGGCTTCGACATCGTCGCGGTCTCGCCATCGGTCGGGAATTCCGCTCAAGTGGCCCTGGAGACCTCCAAGGCGCGACGGCACGCGGAAGGCGTGTTGCGCTCCCTGACGGCCATGGGGCTGCCGGCGGATCGTATGACCCTGGCGGCAACCAGCAGCGCGCAGGCGCAAGTCAACGAAGTCCACGTCTACGTCCGCTAGGCCGCCCTCCCCGGCGACAATTCCAGGCGAAACGCTTCGTTCATAAATCCGCGAGGCCCCTTTCCGCACGCCATCCGCAGCCTATCATTACTTCCAGGCAAAAAAGGATAGGTGCGATGCGGTCCAATTCTTTCCGGTTTTCTCTCTGTGCGATTTCTCTGGCGCTCGTCCTGGCATTCGCTGGCCCGGCCCAGGCGCAAGGTGAGCCGTCGCTGTCGCAGGGCGACCGGCAATCCATCTTCACCGTCATTCAGTCCCAGCTCGAAGCCTTCGCGCGGGATGACGGGTCCGAAGCCTTTTCCTACGCCGCCCCGACCATCCGCAGCAAGTTCCAGAGCCCGGACATCTTCATGCGCATGGTCAAATCCGGCTATCCTCAGGTCTACCGTCCGCAGTCCTACGAGTTTCTGGGACAGAAGTTCGCGGGCGATAACATCCTTCAGGCCGTGCACCTCGTCGGACCCGAAGGATTGAGCGTTGTTGCGATCTACGAGATGGAACGGCAAAGCGACGGCAGTTGGCGCGTCGCGGGTGTCCACCTCGTGCCGGTCGAGGATATGACGAGTTAGAGCGTCCTCTCCCGCCGCCGCCCGCCGTTGCGGCGCTGGCCGCATTGGTTTTTAATCGCCGCCGTCTAACAGTCCGGAGGATGGCGTGGCGGAGCAATCACCACCGCAAAAGCACTTTCCCGTTTCCTGGGATCAACTCCATCGCGATTCCAAAGCGCTGGCCTGGCGGCTGGTGAGCGGCGGCCCTTGGAAAGGCATTGCTGCGGTGACCCGCGGCGGTCTGGTCCCCGCCGCCATCGTCGCGAGAGAACTGGATGTGCGTCTGATCGATACCGTCTGCATCACGAGTTACCGCGACGACCATACCCAGGGCGAACTCTCGGTCCTGAAAGAAGTGCCTGGCGACGGGGACGGCTGGCTGATCGTCGACGACTTGGTCGATACCGGAAAAACAGCCACCGCCGTGCGGGAGCTTCTTCCCAAGGCGCACTTCGCCACGGTCTACGCCAAACCGGCGGGACGCCCGGTCGTGGACAGCTTCATCACGGAAGTCAGCCAGGACACCTGGATTCTCTTTCCCTGGGATACGGAGCTGCAGTCCGTGCCGCCGATCATCCATCGGCCGCAGGCAGGGTGAATCCTGTGCCGCCAGGCTGTTCCTGAAGCTTCAGATGCACCGCGCCAGACCGCCGGGCCCGAACAACATACGAACTGATTCGACTTGGCGATGAACCGTCCCAGGGGCCGGGCCGACCCGGCAAGCCGACGCTAATTGGACCCAAAGCTCCGGCGCACGCATGACCCGGATCGGTCATCGAGTGACCGCGATGACTCCTGCAGCGACGATCATCGTCATACCGCCGACAGCCATCAAATTCGGCACTTCGTTGAAGAATAGAAAGCCGCAGATCACGGCGAAGCCGACATACGCGAAATCGAACGTCGCGACGACGGATGACCGCCCGACTTGATAGGCAATCGAAGTGCCGATACTTGCCGCCAGGATCGCTAACGCCAGCAAAACGATTGCCAGAACCTCGTTGCCTCCCATAGGGGTCCAGGTCCCGGAGAGGAAGGGAGACAAGGAGCCGGCGGTATTTGAGAGACCGGTCACGGCGGAAGCGGCCAATCCGACAAAGACAAATGCGAGGTTGAGAGCGCCTGCCAATATCAACGGGTGTTCGTCCCGGCATTTAGTTCTCGTCAGAATCATCGCGAGCGCATAGAGCATTGCCGACAACAGGGGCAACAGGGCGTAGAAATTCAGGTCGCGCGTCGTCGGCTTGAGGATCAATACGACACCGCAGAATCCGAGCCCAACGGCAAACCATCCCGTCCGCCCAACCTTCTCGCCGACAAGCAGAGCGGAGAACAGCGTGATAAAGATCGGAAGGGTGTAGTAGGCGGCAGCGGCAATCGAGAGCGGCAGATGCGGCAAGGCCGCGTAATACGCAATCCACATGAGGACCAGCATCAGACTGCGGGCGATCGTCCAGCCCGGGGCACTGGGCATCAGCCTGACCGACGCGAACCGAAGGCGCAGAATTGCCAACAACACCGGGATCGCAAGCGACGACCGGAGCACGAATATCTGCCAGAGCACCAGATCTGCGCTGGCTTTCTTGATCAGCGCATCGCCCAGCGAGAGCACCAGCACCGTCAGCAAAATGACGGTAACGGCGAGCCTTGTGTTGTCACTCCGGGTTTCTCGAGCAAGTGCCATCCGACAGCAATCCATTCATGTGTAACCAGTAGTTATGATATAGGAATCATCTATCGCTCGAATATTGACTTATCTGGAGCTATTCATTACTCAAAGTTATGCAAAACTTGAGGCGTCTTCTGCCGCCGCTATCGAGCCTTTTGCCATTCGAAGCGACGGCCAGGCTCGGCAGCATCACGAAAGCCGGGGCTGAACTCGGGCTCACCCAGGCGGCGATCAGCAAACAGATCCGGTCACTCGAAGAGAATCTTGGTGCGCAATTGTTCGAAAGGCGGAATCGGGCCGTCTATCTAACGGAGGACGGCCGGGAGTTCGGGCGTATCCTGTCTGACGCGCTCGAGTCAGTCGGTGCGTTCTCGGGATATCTGCGCCAGAAACACGAAGAGGGAGAGGTCGTGCTGCGCTCGCAGCTTTGCGAAGGGCTCTATTGGCTCATGCCAAGGCTATCGAAATTCTATCAGATGCACCCGAATATCCCGGTGAAGGTGTCCGTTTCCACAAGGCCAATAACCGAAGCCGAAGAACGGTATGACCTGGCGCTGCAAACGGCAGGCCGGGATTACGGAAACGCGCGCCTTGCATTCACCGTCTCCGACGAGGTCTTTCCGGTCTGCAGCCCCAAGTACCTGGAGGGCGTCGGGCAGCCGCTAACGATGGATCGCTTGCCGCAATGCCGGCTGCTGCATCACAAGGTGCACCCCCAGGACTGGATCGATTGGGACCGCTGGCTGCAAGGACTGAACTCCGAGATCCGTGTGGGATACGACGGCGTCGTTTATGACAGCTATCCGATGATGATCCAGGCCGCTCTTGAAGGACATGGCATCGCGCTTGGCTGGCGCCGGACGGTCGAGAATTACCTGAGTTCCGGTGCTTTTGTTCGACCCTTCGAAGAACGCCTGTCCCTACCGGACGGTCTTTCCATTTATCAGCCCGCCGGCTGGCAACAGCGAAAGGGAACGTCGACACTGCTGAGCTGGCTTGAGAGTGAGCTGTCGTAACCCGCGGTCTTACAGTGACCTTTCGGACCGAACGGTTGAGCGCTAGAGGACCTTCAGGTTGTCGATCAGCCGCGTCTGTCCGAGCCACGCCGCCACGAAGAGCCGGCAACCGGGCTCGGCCTGCTGCAACGGCGCCAGTGACATTTCTCGGCGCAGCTCCAGGTAGTCCACTTCCGTAAACCCCGCGTCCATCAGCCGCCGGCGGCCGTTCGGCAGCAAAGCCGGAGCGCCGCCTCCGCCCTTCAATTCGGAAGCGAGATCGGTGAGTGCTTCGAAAAGCTGGGGTGCGACCGCACGCTCCGCCTCGCTGAGATTCACGTTGCGCGAGGAGAGCGCGAGGCCATCCGCCTCCCGCACCGTCTCGATCCCGCGAATCTCAACAGGGAAATCCAGGTCCCGCGCCATGCGCTGGATGATCATGAGTTGCTGGTAGTCCTTTTCCCCGAAATAGGCCCTGTCAGGAAGAACCTGGAGGAACAGCTTCGCCACGACGGTACTCACCCCGGCCATATGCCCGGGCCGCATGGCGCCGCACAGACAATCGCCCAGCGCATCGACGGCGACCTTCGTCTCGAAGCCCTCGGGATACATGACCTCCACCGCCGGTGCGAAGAGCAGATCGGTCTGCGCGGCCATCAGCTTCGCCACGTCCTCCGCCTCCCGCCGCGGGTAGCCGTCCAGGTCGTCCTGGCGGTTGAACTGGATGGGATTGACGAAGATCGAAACCACAACCCTGTCGCAGTCCCGCCTGGCGGCCTCGACAAGCGCCATGTGCCCGGCATGGAGGGCGCCCATCGTCGGCACGAGCCCGACGGTTTGACCCGCCCGGCGCCAACCGGAGATCGTCTCTCTCAGCGCCGCGATCGTGCGAGCGGTCGATAGCATTCGGACCGGTTCCTCTCTTGTGGGTCGTCAGCACGGACAAGGTCACGATATTTCCATCTAGAATGCTGCACCGCAACATACTTTACGCACGCTGGGCGCACGCCAGCGCACCCTAAAGCATCCCACCGACAGTTTGTTGAATCGCCCCTTTCCGGGCACCATGTCCGCACAAACGCCGGTAGCACGACAAAAGGCAGGAGCGCGCAGTGAAGAGGTCCCCAGCGGCGAAGAGGTTCAGCGGATTCACCCCGGCCATGGCAGCCATAGCGTTTCTCGTGCCGCTCTGGGCGGCCACGCCTCCGCCGGTCCAGGCCGCCGACCAAGACGGCTTCATGATTGCCGCCGCCAATTCGCATGCGGCGGAGGCCGGCCGTGAAATCCTTCGCGCCGGGGGCTCGGCTGTCGACGCCGCGATCGCCGCGGCCCTCGTCCTCAACCTCGTGGAGCCCCAATCCTCCGGAATTGGCGGCGGTGCCTTCCTGCTCCACCACGACGGCGCGGGATCGGCCGTCACCGCCTACGATGGGCGGGAGACGGCGCCTGTTGCCGCCGGGACCGATCTCTTCCTCAAGCCGGATGGTTCGCCGATGGGCTTTTGGGAGGCCGTGGTCGGCGGCCGGGCGGTCGGTGTTCCGGGGCTGCTGCGGCTCTTCGAGGCGGCGCACGCGGATTACGGGAAGATGGCCTGGAGAAAGCTCTTCGAGCCCGCAATCGCTCTGGCCGAAAACGGCTTCAAGGTCTCGCCCCGCCTTCATGCCTTGATTGCGCGAGACAAGCACTTGGCGACCTATTCCGAGACGAAGCGCTACTTTTTCAATGAAGAGGGCGCCCCGCGCCCCGTCGGACACCTGCTGAAGAACCCCGCCTTCGCCGAAACCCTGCGTACGGTCGCCGATCAGGGGGCTGCTGCCTTCTACGAGGGGGCTATCGCCAACGACATCATCGCCGCTGTTCAGGGTATCAACGACAATCCCGGTAAGCTGGCCCAGGAAGACATGGCCGCCTACGAGGCCAAGAAGCGGGAGGTGATCTGCGCGCCCTACCGCAGTTGGCGGATCTGCGGCATGCCGCCGCCGACGTCGGGCGGTGTCGCCGTCCTCCAGACCATGGGCATCCTGTCCCACTTCGATTTGCCGCCTTTGCCGCTCTCAGCGAAGGCTGTGCACTTGATCGCCGAGGCCAGCCGTCTGGCCTTCGCCGACCGCAACCAGTTTCTGGCGGACAGCGACTTCGTGAAAGTTCCGGTCGAAAAGCTCCTCGACCCGGATTATCTGCAGCGCCGCGCCGCCGAGATCTCCCCGGCGGCGAGCCTGGGCACCGCGGAGCCGGGATTGCCGAAGCAACGCGCGGCCATGCCCTCGCAGACGGAACCGCCTTCGACCACGCACCTGGTCGTGCGGGACGCCGCGGGAAACGCCGTCTCCCTCACCGCCTCCGTTGAGAATGCCTTCGGGTCCCGCGTCATGGTGCGCGGCTTCCTGCTCAACAACCAATTGACGGACTTTTCCTTCCGGCCGGAGGTCGAGGGCGTGCCGGTCGCCAATCGGGTCGAAGCCGGCAAGCGGCCCCGTTCCTCCATGTCGCCGACCCTGGTCTTCGACGACGCCGGCCAGTTCGTGATGGCCGTGGGGTCGCCGGGCGGCAGCCGAATTCCCGCCTATGTCATCAAGACTCTCGTCGGGACTCTGGACTGGGGCCTGACGATGCAGGAGGCCATCGACCTGCCGAACTTCGCCAATCGCAACGGCGCGACGGATCTGGAGGAAGGCACGGAGCTGGCTGAATTGGCGGGTGATCTCGAAGCCCTGGGCCACAGCGTCAAGGTTCGCCCGCTCAACAGCGGCCTGCATGGCCTGATGGTAACGCCGGATGGGCTCGAGGGCGGGGCCGACCCGCGCCGGGAAGGCGTCGTACTCTCGAACTGATGAAAGGTGCCGGCGGCCTATTCGGCGGCGCCGCGTTCCGGCTCCTGCGGCCCGCGCTCCGGCGCAGCAACTCGGTCGGTCTGAGCAAGCGGCAGGACCATCAGGAAACGCGTCCCGGCGCTCGTTGAGTCCTCCAGACGAATATCGCCGCCATGGGCTCTCAAGAGTTCGCGGGAGATTGCGAGGCCCAGACCAGTGCCCCCACGGCGCGCGGACCCCTCGAAAGGCGTGAAGAGTTTCTCTCGTGCCCGCGGCGGCAGGCCCGGTCCATTGTCTGCGAACTCGATAACGATATGGGTCTCGATTTGCCGCGCCGAGACATCCAACTGCGTCGCACCCGCCTGCACGGCATTGGTCCCGATGTTGAGGAACACACGAAACAGCTGTTCCCGATCCGCTTCGAGAACCACGGCCTCGTCGATGTGGTTGCGGCACTCGAAGTCGCCATTTTCCGACACGGGCAGATCGTGGCCAACCTCGGCGACCAGCCCCCTGAGCGAGAAGGTGCTGAGGTCCAGGGTCGGCGCCCCGTCGCGCGCGAAATCCAGCGTCTGCGTACAAAGGCGCACCGCATGGTCGATCGTGTTCACCAGGGTGGGAGTCACCCGCTGCACATCCGGATCGCCGCTATGGGCCAGCCGGTCGGAGACAAGCCGCGCGGTCGAGAGCATGTTTCTGAGATCGTGATTGATCTTGTTGACCGCCGTTCCCAAGGCCGCCAGCCGCGTCTTCTGGACCAACGATGCCCGCAAACCTTCCTGCATCTCGAGCAACTCGCGTTCCGCCACGCCGATTTCGTCGGCGCGCGACGAAGGTTCTATCAGCTTCCCGGGATTCTCCGGATCGTCCCTGAATTTCGTCATGCTCTCGGTCAGGCGCCGCATGGGCCGCACCATCATCCAGTGCAGACTGAGATAAACCAGGGCCGCAGTGATCAGTGAAATCACCAGGGACAAGGCGAGAATACGCCAGGAGAAGTCGAGCAATTCGTCCCGCAGGGGTTTCTCATCGATCAGAATCTCGACGAGAACGTCTTGGTCCTTGGGCGATGGCCCCACAACGCGCATCAGGCCCATGCCATTCCCCGAGAGCGTCGCAAAAGAATCTCCGATCAAGCCCACAAAACTCTGGTTCCGCAGATCGAAGGTGACTGGCTCCTTGAGCGGCGTGTCCACCATCAGCATCAGTTTTCCGGCCCCCGGCTTTTTCAGGGCGACCATGTAAGCCCCGACATGGGCCATCAGCTCGCGCTCCAGATCCTCCGAAACCATCTGGTCCGGGGTAGCTTCCAGGGTCAGAATCGCGAGGTGAGCGGCGGCCAGCCTTTCCTCAAGAAAGACCAACCGGAAACGGCCGATCGAGGGCGCGTAGATCAGCACTTCGGCGAGCATCACAAAAGCAATGGTCAGAATAAGCAGGCGCGCCGAAAGCCCCTTGGCGAAGATCGGCAAGCGCGGCCGTTTCTCTGTGATCCCCAATCCCGACATAGGGGAATATATAGCACGACGCAGGGGAAATACCGCCCCCTTGGCGCTGTCCGGGGATCGCGTCTCGGCGGTCATGTCAAAGACCCCAGACGGGGGCCGGATCGCGGTCTCCCAGGGTGTGGATCCGGAAAACCGTCTGCCGGCCCGGCACGCATGACCGGACCGGCAGGATAGGAATAGACGTCTTAGTTAGCCGCGCAGGGATTGCACGGATTCTTGGCCGCACAAGGATTGCAGGGATTGCACGGATTGCAGGGGTTCGCCGCTGCGCAAGGATTGCAGGCCGCTGCACAAGGATTGCAGGGGTTCTTCGCAGCGCAGGGGTTACAAGGGTTACAGGGATTACACGCAGCCACCTGTACATAGTCCGCGCTCTGGCTGCCCGCCGCAGCAGGAAGGGCCACAGCACCGGTTGCCAGGGTAGCCACGCTGAGCGCGACGACAGTCTTCTTGATCATTTTATGCCTCCAAATGGATAACAGTCTTTGGCCTAATTGGCCGGATCCACAACGGTTCCGCGTGGGATCGAAATCCCCCATTTCAGGCGCCCTTCGAAACCGCAGGGTTAGAATGGGGCTATCGCGCCCCGATCACGAATCACGCTATCCAGAATCGGATCAAATCCGTGTGATATTTCAATGATCTCTGGAGGATACTGGATTGACTATCGTCAATGGGATGGCCCGGAATCGCTATGCCTGCCCCCAGTCCATCCAAAATATACCAGATCACGAATATGAGATATGTCCGTGGCTCCGGCCCCTAGCCGGACGCCTTCCGCCGCGCCGACAGGGCCTTGTAGAGCACCGGAAGCAGCGCCAGAACCGCGAGCCCCAGCAGCGGCAGCAGGACTTCCCATTGGAAAACGACCCCGAGGTCCGGGTCGCTGCCGGAATCGAAGATCTCACCCAGTCCGTTGCCCACGGACGCGTAGACGAAAGTGCCTGGAATGATGCCAACGAACGTGCCCAAAACATAGGTGCTCAAAGGGATTCCGATGAGGGCGGGCACCAGATTCACGAGCCAGAAGGGAAACACCGGGACCAGACGCAGCACCAACAGATAGCTCAGCGCGTTCTCCCGGAAACCGTCCTCCATCTTCTTGACCGCTGGACCTGCCTTCCGCTCCAGCAGGTCGCCAATGGCGGTCCGCGCCGCGAGAAACAAGGCGGTGGCGCCTAGGGTCGCACCGACAACCACGTACACCGTCGCGAGAACGGGCCCGAAGAGAAACCCCGCGACGAGGGTCAGCAGGGCGCCACCCGGCAGGGAAAAGGCGACCACGACCGCATAGACCCCGATGTAGATCAGACCGGCCATATAGCCCAGGCGCTCGGCCTCTCCGGTCAGAAAATCCCTGTGGTCTTTGAGTTTCGCAAAAGTGAGGTAATCCTGAAGTCCGAAGGCGAAAAACAGCCCAAAGCCCGCAGCCAGAACCAGCACAGGGACCCAGCGCGCCAGGGACGAACGCTGCCGCCCCCCGGCCTTGGGATTAACGGGATCCTGACTGCCCAGCATCGCGAGATCCTGTGTCTTGGACCTGATCCAATCGGTCAATCGAAAGCACGCCGGTCCGTAACAGCTAGTCCCGCTACTGACGATACGCACAACTTCGGCTAGGTGCCTGCTCAATTCAGGCCGGCCCATCTTGCCAGGATCGTATATCCGCACCAATCACCAAGGTGTGAGGGCATGCCCCGGCGCCAACATTTCAGGGCAATCGTTGACAGCAAGCAGGCACCCGCCTATACAGCCTGCGCACATTCTTAGCTTATGTAAAAAACGGAGTTTTTAGCCGTGAAGCGCACTTTTCAGCCCAGTGTGCTCGTCCGGAAGCGCCGCCACGGGTTTCGTGCCCGCAAGGCGACTGTGGGCGGCCGTCGGGTCCTCGCCAACCGTCGCGCCAAGGGTCGCAAGCGTCTTTCCGCCTAGGTTTGTCATGCCGACCCTTCGGCGGCTCAAAACTCGGTCTCAGTTCCTTGAAGTCGCGGCAGCGGGCCACAAATGGGTAACACCGGGCCTGGTGCTGCAATCGCGGCGTCGCGGTTCCGAGAGGCAGGACGCAGATTCCCCGAAACGCGGTGGACCCGCCATGGCCGGTGCCGGATCGGATATCGGTGTCGGCTTTACGGTCAGCCGCAAAGTTGGAAATGCCGTCCAGCGGAACCGCGCGAAGAGACGACTACGGGCAGTGGCGGGGGGGCTCTTGCCCCGCTGTGGTCAGCCGGGTCGCGACTATGTGCTGATCGGGCGCAAAGACACACCGACGCGGGACTACGCGGAGCTTCGCAAGGATCTGTGTCAAGCACTCAAGGCGGTGAATCGGGACGGATCCCGGCGGCAACCGGGTAGAAAACGGGGCGAAACGCGGAAGTTGGGCAGGGGCCGCAATCTATGATGCTCTTCCGGAAACTAGCTATAGGATTGATCCGAGGATACCAGTACCTCGTGTCTCCGTTCTTTCCGGCCTGTTGCCGCTTTGCCCCCACCTGTTCCCACTATGCGATCGACGCCTTCGCGACGCATGGCGTGCTGGCAGGCGTCCTGTTGACCCTGCGGCGCCTCTTGCGATGTCACCCTTGGGGCGGCGAGGGTTATGACCCCGTGCCGCCCCGCCCGCTGAGCCTTGTCGGGACCCTCACCCGCCAAGGCGACGAAAACATAAAGACGCGCGTCAGAGATGTCGCGCCCAACGCCTGAATCATTAGTCGCACCACACAAGTCGAGACTGTCGGAAAGACCGGGGAATGGACCAAAGGAATCTCTTTCTAGCGATCGCCCTCTCGCTGGCTATCCTATTGGGATTCCAGTATTTTATAGCACCGCCACCTGAACCTATTCCCGCGACTCAGACCACCTCGGAAACGCCGACGCCCACGCCGTCCGGCGAGGCCGGCGACGTTCCTGTCGTCCCCGGCGCACCGGTCACGGCCGATACAGCCGCGACGGCCGCTGCCAATCGCGACGATCTGCTCGGTCAGGCGCCACGGGTCCGGATTTCCTCCCCCACCCTCTCCGGCTCTCTGTCTCTCGTCGGCGGCCGCCTGGATGACCTGACCTTGACGAAATACAAGGAGACGCTGGACCCCGACAGCCCTCGCATCATTCTGCTGTCGCCGGCCGGCGGAAAGGACCCCTACTACGCGGACTTTGGCTGGACCAGCGGCGACAAGGGCCTGACCCTGCCCGGGGCAGAGACCCTTTGGCAGGCGGACCGCGAGGAACTGAGCCCCGGACAACCGGTCACCCTGTCCTGGGACAACGGTGCCGGCCTGCGATTCGAGCGCGTTTTCGAGATCGACGAGAATTACATGTTCACGCAGACCCAGCGGGTCGTGAACGAAAGCGGCGATCCCGTCGATCTGGCGACCTACGGCCTGATCTCGCAGACCGGAACACCGCCGATTCTAGGTTTTTACATCCTTCACGAGGGCCTTCTGGGTGTCTTCGACGAGACGCTGAAGGAAGTGGACTACAGCGACCTGCAGGAGGACGGTGTCGAGACGCAGTCTTCGACCGGAGGCTGGCTCGGAATCACCGCGAAATACTGGCTGACGGCCCTGGTGCCGGACCAGACCAAGGCCGTTGAAACCCGCTTCGTCCATTCGATTTCCGGCGGACAGGACAAGTACCAGGCCGACTATCTCTACCCGACCGCGAGAGTCGCGCCCGGCGAGAGCATGGAAACCGTCAGCCGCCTTTACGCCGGCGCCAAGGAAGTCCTGCTGCTCGACTCCTACGAAGAGACGTTGGGAGTGCCGCGCTTCGATCTGGCTGTCGACTTCGGCTGGTTCTATTTCCTGACCAAGCCGATTTTCTACGCTCTGCATTGGCTGGGCGAGAACACAGGCAACTTCGGCGTGGCCATCCTGCTGTTGACCGTTGCCATTAAGATAATCTTCTTTCCGCTCGCCAACAAATCCTACCGCGCCATGGCCAAGATGCGGAAGCTGCAGCCCAGGATGCTGGAGCTGCGGGAACGCTTTGGCGACGACAAGCAGCGTCTGAACCAGGAAATGATGCAGCTCTACAAGCAGGAGGGCGCCAACCCGCTTTCCGGCTGCTTGCCGATCGTTGTCCAGATCCCCGTATTCTTCGCGCTCTACAAGGTGATGTTCGTGACCTTGGAGATGCGCCAAGCCCCCTTCTTCGGCTGGATCGAGGATCTCTCGGCTCAGGACCCGACCTCCTTCATCAATCTTTTTGGGCTGCTGCCCTTCGCCGTGCCTCACCTTGGCCCCTTCGAGATTATCAATCTCGGTGTCTGGCCGATCCTGATGGGCCTCAGCATGTTCCTGCAGCAACAGCTCAATCCGCAACCGCCGGACCCGATACAAGCCAAGATCTTCCTATTCATGCCGATCATCTTCACTTTCCTGCTGGCACAGTTCCCGGCAGGCCTGGTGATCTACTGGACCTGGAACAACGTCCTTTCGATCCTGCAACAGGCTGTCATCATGAAGCGGGCGGGTGTGCCGATCGGACGAGGCGCGAGCACCACCGGGAAGACCTAGTCTCCATGACATAACGCGGACATAACCGGACTGTCCCGGAGCAACGACAATGGATGATGATCCAGGGCCGGATGAAGAGGAACTGGAGGCCGGGCGTCGGCTGTTCGCGCAGCAATGCGATTTCGTCATCTCGGTGGCCGACGAAGCGCAGGTGCCCAGCCTGGGCCTGACGGAAGTTGCATTTGCCGGGCGCTCCAACGTCGGGAAGTCGAGCCTGCTGAATGCCCTGACGGGTCGTAAGACGCTGGCACGTACGTCCGGAACACCGGGCCGGACCCGCTTGTTGAACTTCTTCAACCTGGGAGGACGTCTGATCCTCGTCGACCTTCCCGGTTACGGCTACGCCCGCGCCTCGAAGAGCGATATCGCACGCTGGACGAGCTTGACCCGGAACTATCTCAAAGGGCGTAGCGAGCTGCGCCGAGTCTGCCTGTTGATCGACGCGCGCCACGGCCTCAAGGACACGGACCGGGCGCTTATGAAGGAATTCGATACGGCGGCCGTGTCCTATCAGATCGTGCTGACCAAGGCGGACAAGATGAAGCCCGGGGCGCTGAAATCCTTGGTCCAGAAAACGCTGGACGAACTCAGCCGCCATCCCGCGGCACATCCGGAGATCATCCCGACAAGCGCGGTGAGCGGCGGCGGACTGGCCGAATTGCGCGCGGCGCTGACAGCGCTGGCGGGACCGGAGTCGACTGATTAAAGTGCCGCTGACAGAAAGGCACGGAATGAGCAAACGATCCTTCAGCGAAACCAAGCATTGGCTGCAAGTCGCCAAGACCATTACCGAGGCATTGCCCTTCATGCGGCGTTACGCGGGCCGTACTTTCGTCGTGAAGTATGGCGGCCATGCCATGGGAGACGAAGACCTGGCGGACCTCTTCGCCCGCGATATCGTTCTGATGAAGCAGGTCGGCATCCATCCTATCGTCGTGCACGGCGGCGGCCCGCAGATCGGTGCCATGCTGGAGCGGCTGAAGGTCAAGAGCGAATTCATCGATGGTCTGCGGGTCACCGATGCGCCGACGGTCGAAATTGTCGAGATGGTTTTGTCCGGAACCATCAACAAACGAATCGTCACCGCCATCAACGCGGTGGGCGGAACCGCCATCGGACTGTCCGGCAAGGACGGCAATCTTATTCAAGCCCGCAAGCTGCGCCGCACGCAACGGGATGAGGACTCCAATATCGAGAAAATTCTCGACCTCGGCTTCGTCGGCGAACCCAAGGACGTCAATCCGCAGATCCTTCTGTCGTTGGAAGAATCCGGGATGATCCCGGTCATCGCGCCCATCGGCGTCGGCCCGAACGGAGAGACTTACAACATCAACGCGGACACCGTGGCCGGGGCAGTTGCATCTGCTGTGAATGCCGCCCGGCTGCTGCTATTGACCGACGTCACCGGGGTGCTGGACAAGGAAGGAACGCTGCTGACCGACATCAGCAGTGAGGACATCCAGGATTTGCGGGACAGCGGCGCTATCACCGGCGGAATGATCCCCAAGCTTGAAACCTGTCTGTCGGCTGTGCAAAAGGGCGTTGACGCTGCGGTCATCCTCGACGGACGCGTTCCGCACGCAATGCTTCTGGAGATCTTTACGGAGCGCGGGATAGGCACCCTAATCCGGAAGGAGTAGGGAAGCCGCCTTAGCGGTGCATCGCTAAGCCGGCTTTTCGGAGAGGCTCTGACAGAACTGCCACTGCCATTCGAGTTCTTCTTCGGTCATCGGATAGTCGGTGCCGTTGCGGGCCTGCAACGTCTGGGCCGGCAGGATCCGTCCCAGTTTCTGCTGAACTTCGATCGCAAAGCGCATGCCGCAACCGGCCTTCCAACACAGCGCCGTCACGCCCTTGGCCGAGCGAGCCGAGAGAATCCTATCCACCACATCGACCGAGCTGCCGGTCATCAGTGCCAGGCCCTGAGTGACAAACGCATTGCGCCGTTCCGCAATGGCCTCGCTGAGTAACTCTTCCGTCAGCTTGCCATCTGCATGGAGTTTGCGGGCCTGTTCGGTCTGGCTGGTCGTTTCCTCTTCTTCGCCTTCGATCCTCCGACGCACCTCTTCGGCCACGAGTTGAGCCGTCTCCTCGTCCATTTCCATGTGCGACTGCAAGCGCATAAGAAGAGAATCGGCGATGAATGTGGTCAGTTTCCGAACCGCCTTTAGGGAGAGATTGCTGCGATCAACCAACGGACGGTGCCAGCTGATGACTTCGGGTGCGCGGTCCACCAGGTCATCGAGCGCGTCCTCGCGGATCTGTGCCGAAGCGTTGGAGAGAAGATCCGTGATCGCAGGCTCGTCATCCGTCCCGACGATGGCATCGCAAACGTCCGCGCTGACGTTTTTCCGGCGGGAGATCGCCTTCAACCGGCCGGAAGCGCAGCCTGTGGCGATGATCTCGAGCAGCACCTCGTCCGAAAGGCATGGCGAGAATTCAAGGACCGGGCAGGCGACGATGTCTTCGGCATCCCGCGCCAACGCCCCGATCACCTGGGGCGGCACATCGGCAAAGGTCTTCAGCGCCTCGGCCAGAATTTGCCGCACCTTCAGCGCACTATCCCGCGCCAGCATCTCAAGGGTTTCTTCAATGAACTGGTGTGCCTTGGCCTGGGCTTCGTCATCCATGTCCGGCACGAGGGCGGCCACCTTCCCGGCCAGGATGCTTCGGACATCCTCGTCCTCATCCTTGGCAAGGATCAGGTTGGCTTGGCTCGGTGTCGCGCCGTTGGCCGCGATCTCCCGGCGCACGGCCGGAGAATCATCCTGCGCAAGGAAATAAAGCACTTCGGGGCGAACGTCGTCACGCTTTGCCAGGGCCGCGCGGACCGATACGTCCGGATCACGCGCCAGCCGCTTGGACTCCTGGTAGGAGATTTCGTTCTCGGCTCCGCCGCTTTTTTTCGTCGCCTTGCTCATGCCGCTCCCTGGGCCTTTTCTTGAACTGCGATGTGCAGGTTGCCGCGGCCGGCGCGCTTGACCTCGTACATGGCCCGGTCGGCGCGATCCAACAACGATCCGAGAGTCTCCGGCACGGTGGGATCCAACACGGCAATTCCAACGGACATGCCCAACAGGTTCTTTTCGTCGCCGGAAAGAGCCCGCAACTGCTCAGCTTCGGCCAAAAGCGCGCGGCCGCGCGATTCGGCAACCGCAGGATTGATGCTGTCCAGGAACAGGGCGAACTCATCCCCACCAAGGCGCGCGGCGATATCGCTCTTACGAATATGCTTCTTCAAGATCGCCGCAACTTTCTTCAGCACGGCATCGCCCTGCTTATGGCCATGGTTGTCGTTGACCTGCTTGAAGTTGTCGAGGTCGATGTAGAAGAGAGCGCCACCCCTTGCACGCTTCTCCGGGCCGCCCAAACGGCGGGACAAGGTCTGCTCGAAACTGCGGCGGTTCAACAGGCCGGTCAGCGAATCGGTGCTGGATAGTCTCTCCATTTCGGATTCGCGAGTCAGCTGCTCGAGCGCCAGGCCAACCTGCTCCGACACTTCGGCCAACAGCTTCTCGTCTTCCCGGGTCCAGTGCTGCACCTCGTCGCGGCGCCAGAGGAACACCAAACCGTTGTTGCTCTCCCTGTAGCAGGCGGCATGGGCCAGCAAGCGGCCCTCCTCGACAACGATCTCAATGTCGCGCTCTCCCTCGCCGAAGCGCTGCAAGGCCGTGGTGACCATGCTTTCCGGCGGCAGCTCACCGGACTGAGCCCGCAACTCTATGTCGCTCGACTCGGTTCGCCCGAAGATACCCACTCCGGTGGCGGACAGGGCCGGCATCAAGGCATCGGTCGCCGCCGCAAGCATGGGCCCGGGCTCCAGCTCACCGCGCACGATTTGAAGGATATAGCTCAGCAACCGCTCATGCAGGTGCTCGTCCGCCTGTTCCGCTTCGAGGCCGCGCGCCGCCGTTACATCCCAACAGACTCCGCGGGCCCCAATCCACTTGCTGTCCGCCGAGAACAGGGGCGAGGCGGAAACCGACAGACAAGCCGTCTCGCCGCTCGACCGCTTGGCCCAAACCTCGACAGAGCGCATTTCCTCACGCGTCTGAAAGGGCGAACTGACACCGGACTGCGACTCGTTGATGAATTCCGCAACGTCACGGTTCAACAGTTCGGAAGGATCGTATCCGAGCGGTAACTCGGAGGTCACGAAGGTGAATTGACCGTCCGCGTTAGTCTCCCAGGCGAAATCCGCGGAGAGATCGACCAGTTCCTTGAAACGCTGGCGGGACTCGACCAGGGCCGTGCGCAGGCTGCGCTCCAGCGTAATGTCACGCCCCAGCAGAAGAGCCGCCGTTCCCTCACCCCAGGGCAGCACGACAATGTCGTAGGCGCGAGGCGCACCTTCGGCATCACTCGTCGTAGGAACCAGAAGTGGATTAACTTGGGCGGCCCGGCCGGAAAGCGCGGATCCTATGGCGTCGCGGAGCTCCTCTGGACCACCGCCCTTCAGCATGCGGGCGATCGGGTCCGCGACATCGTTGGCGCTGAGAACAATTCCGTTGTGGGCCGCGACCAGAACCGCGCCGGGAAAGTCTTCAAAGGGGCCCCCGGGCGAAAACAGCCCCAGCCTCTTCTCATCCCCCGCATCGCGCGCGCTCGTAACCTCAGGATCCTGGGCAGCGCGTGACTGATCCATAAAAGGAAAATTCCTAGTTTGAGCCCGACGTAAATTGATCCGAGAGATTGCCGCAAATGCTGTTAACAGCGGTTTAATTGTCGCCACCTAACAGCTTTCAGTGGTGTCTAATTCCCTCTTACAGGGCACAAATATCAATTTCACTCTTATTGCGGGAAAATCGAAAATCCTCGGTTGGATTGCAGGCACCGGGAACCTTTCACGCACGCCTGCTCCGAACTAGTATCTCAGCGAGTTTTCGGCCCTCTATCGGATTGCCGGTAACGCGTGATTATATGGCACCCTGTTCGCCCATGAGTACAGTCACCAAGGCATCGACAACACGCGCCGGAACGCGGCGCCTGCTCAGCTTGTGGGAGGGCGTGGTGCAAGATCAGGCCCTGCTCCAGAAGCTGATTGCGCTGCATGAGGACTATCGCTTGATCGACCGCTCGACCTTCTATTGGTACGCCCGCGGCCTGAAGGGGCCGGCCAAGCCCAGTAACCCTCTGGAAGAGTTGGCAGAAATTGTTATCGAGACGGTGCGGCCCGAAGCCCTGGCAGGGGTCGAATACTGGACCAATACCCTCGAGACCGGAGAGTCCATGCATATGCATCAGGACAAGGATGAGAAGCTTTATTGGTCCCGCAAGGAGCTCGCCCATCCGCTTTATTCGACGGTCTTCTATCCCGGACAAGTGCCCTTTGAGGGGGGCGAGATCGCTGTCGCCGCGAACCGGGTTCAGCCCGGACCGAATCAGCTCATCGCCTTTCGGGGCTCCCTTCCGCATGGCGTCGGCAAGGTCCGCAGCGGCGCCCGCCACAGCATCGCCCTGAACCTCTGGGACCGCACGCCATCGGCCTACAAGGCCTTCGAGGTCTAAGCCCCTAAGCTTCGGCAGCCTGCACTTCCGCCGCTCTGCGCCACAGTAGAGGGCAATAGAGCCAAAGGAACAAGACGAAGGCACCGATCCAGGCCACGGCGCCCGCTGTCAGCACTGTCTGATAGGCCGCGTCGAAGGCCGCCGCGGAGACACGCAGCGCCGCCCCCAGCGTCACCAGCCAAAAAATCCCCGTCGTTCCGGGACCGGCCGTCAGAGGGCGCCCGGTATGGCCGAGAGAGGCCCGCGTCATGACCGCCAGGATCATCGTGCCCATCGCACCCGCCGTCAGGGCATGAATCGCGGCGTTCTCTGCGATCACGAACGATAGCTGTGCGAGCCCGAGAAGCACCAGACCCAGAACCAGCCACGCATAAGCGAGATGCAGGACCCAGAGCAGCGGTTCCGACCGGGTGAGTAGACCGAGCCATCGTGCCAGACGGCAGGCATTCAGGGCGCCAGCCACGAGCAGAGCCACACCGGCCGCCCGTGACTCCGGCCAGATGATCCAGATCAGCAGCGACAACAACGTCACGCCGAGGACGCTCCGGTCGAAACGACCGAAAGGCGCAGGCAGGGAATCCGCCTTCCGCTTCACCAGCCAATTCCGGGTGAAGCTTGGGATGATACGCCCGCCAATGAGCCCGATGAGCATCAGGATGGCGGAAATACCGAGACACAGGCCCAAGCCTTCACCTTCCACCACGCCCCAATACTCCAGGTGGAAGACAAGGTTGGCAAGAAACAGGACGGTCGGGCCCGCGGCCACCGGCAGGTTCCGCCAATTCTTGCCGGCCACGATTTCCCTGAGGATCACGAAGATCAAGGCCGGCAGGAACATCAGGTCCAGCGCCGCACCGACCGCCAGGCCCGTGACCCCGCCGAACAGCATTCCGAGACGCCCCAGGACCCAGAGCAAAAAAAGCAACGCGAGAGATCCGCCGCGCACCGGCAAGCGCCCCGTCCAATTCGGGATCGCCGTCAGAAGAAACCCGGCAACCGCGGCCGGAATGAAGCCGAACAGGGCCTCATGGCTGTGCCAGGAGAGCGCGTCTACGGCGAAGGGAAGCCACACCCCCGAGACGAGCACCACGAACCACAGGGCAACGGAGACCACGGCCCAAAGCGCCGCCGCCGGAAAAAACACCCGGAAGCCGTCGCGAAAGATCTGTGGCCCTCTGTACGCCAGCCGCGCAGCAAGGCCGGTTATGCCTGCATTCGATTTCAAGAACCGTAACCTCGGAAAAAAGTCATGCCGGCGAAGCGTGGAAGACTAGATCCTGGCCTCGCCTTGATCCTTGACTATTGGCAAGTGCAGCCGCTGTCTGAGCGCCGCCGGACGCTTCAGGAAATCCGCCAGGGAGTAGTCGTCGAGGACAGCTAGAAAGGCCTGCAGGGCCTCATGGAGCGCCCCTTTCAGCCCGCAAGCTCCGTCGATGAGGCATTCGTTCCGTGCCGCGTCGAAGCACTCCACCAGCGCGAAACCCTCTTCCGTCGCCCGGATCACCTCGCCTACGCCGATGTCCTCAGGCCGCTTGGCTAGACGCAATCCCCCGCCCTTGCCACGAACCGTTTCGACCAGACCCAGATGCCCGAGTTCCTGAACCACTTTCATCAGGTGATTCTTCGAGATGTCATATCGTCCCGCGATTTCTCCAATCGTCGCCAAATCCTCGCCTTTCAACGCCAGGTACATCAGGACGCGAAGCGCATAGTCGGAATAGGTCGTCAATCTCATACCGGTCCTGACCCCTCTGAATCTAAATGAACAGCGACATCACCAGAGCAATGTAAAGCGGCAACGGCGCCAAAATCCATGTCAGCAGCACGGGCAGAACCTTGGCCAGTTTGGACATCGTCGATCCCTTCATCCTAGAGCTGGAGCCCGAGCCCCAATGCAAAGAGGTTGTCCAGCAGCGCGGCAACAGTGAAGAGGAAGAACGCGCCATAGCCGATGATGTAGGCCCAGCGGGAACTTTCCACCAGCGCACCGCCGATGGGGTCTTGATCCTTGGCCGCTGACTCCGGCAACAGAAGCCCATGGACCAAAACAAGGAAGACGACAAACCATGCCAGCGTGGCAATTTCCGCAAGGAGCACAACGATCAGCATCGGTCTAACCCCTAAAACATGCATATTCAACTCATGTTTTAAAGATGTATATTATATCCATCTTTGTCAAGTGCCTTTATGGGCTGAATTTGATCCAAAGCGATTGAAAGCCGGGGAATGTGCCGGGATGATGAATCGATGCTGCCGTCTCGAGGGCTTCGGCCTGGCTACCTCTTATGGCAGCGGATTTCCTAGGAGCAGTTCTCTTGAATCGCGAAACCCAAGCAGATAGCCAAGACACCGGCGGCCAAGACGGGAATGCGGGCGCCACCCGGCCCGTTCGGGTCTGGGACCTTGCGACCCGGCTTTTTCATTGGGTCCTCGTCGCCCTGATCGGCCTCTCCTGGTACTCAGGCGAGACCGGCGACATGGACCTTCATATCAGATCGGGGATGGCTATCTTGACCCTGGTGATCTTCCGCGTGATCTGGGGTTTTGCCGGAAGCGCCACGTCGCGGTTTTCGGGTTTCCTGCGTTCACCGCACGCTGCGATGAAGTACGGGCTCGACCTCGCCAGAAACCGGGCCCCCCGCTTCCTCGGGCACAATCCGCTGGGCGGCTGGATGGTGGTCGTCCTGCTACTGAGCCTCGCCGTACAGGCCGGGGCCGGTCTCTTCGCGAACGATGACATTTTCACCGAAGGTCCGCTGGCACATCTGGTTACGAAGGACACCTCGGACTTCCTGACGGTCGTCCACAAAACATCTTTCAACGTACTGCTGGCCCTGGCAGCAATTCACATCGCCGCGGCCCTGTTCTACTGGCTCGGCAAGGGCGAGAACCTGATCCTGCCGATGATCACCGGCAAGAAGCAGTTGGACAGCAGGGACGGCACGCCGGATCCGCGTTTGCGCAACCCTATCGCGGCTGCGGCGGCCCTGGGGGCCGCCGCGTTCGTCGTTTGGGTTGTTGTGACCCAGATCTGAAAACCAGAGCTACTTGTCGCGGAAGTTGTCGTGACAGCCCTTACAGGTCTTGCCGAGCTCGCCGATCTCCTTGATCGCCGCGTCGGGGTCCGAATCCGCGATCGCGGCGATGCGGGTGGCTTCTTCCTGCATCTTCTTCAAGCCGCCCTCGAACTTCGCCCAGTCCGTCCAGACCTTCTCGTTGGATGTCGTCTTCTCGCCACCCTGACCGTGGGTGTTCTGCTTGAAGGCCGCCGGCGCCAAGCTGGCCGCAAGCGCGATGCCCTTCAAATGGGTGGCCAGAGCTTCCTTGAACGCCACTTCGCCCTTCGCAATCGCACCGACGCCGCCCATGTTGGCACCGACAGCGCCCATGACCTTCTTGCGATACTGAATAGCCGAATCCGGTGAGCTGTCCGCCAGGGCAACGCCCGCGGTGAGTGAAGTCGCGACCATCCCGGCCAGCGTGATTGTCTGAACGAACCGCCTCATTCTGTCTCTCCCAACTGGTGCTGCATCGGTTAATTATTGCGCCAGACAAAACAACGGTCCCCAACGGCACCCGGCCGCCGCGGGACCATCCCTTGTTCTCGCACAGATTTCTTTGGCAGATTATCGGCGTGGTCTTCGGGAGTCGAACTTTCGACCAGCAAAAAACCGCTTATCTCCGGGGGGTTCACGGAATCGTGTAGGCGATCTCCACCCTAGGGGTAGCGCCAACAGCAGGAGACGGGGCGAGCCTTGGCAGAAGCAGACAACGCTTTCGATCACTGGATCTTCGATCTCGACAACACGCTCTATCCGGCGGAGTGCGCGATCTTCGATCAGATGAGCGTCAACATGAGGGCCTTCATCCAGAGTCATCTCGGCGCTTCCGAAGAAGAAGCCCGCGCCCTGCAAAAGCACTACTTCCACAATCACGGCTCGACGCTGCGGGGGCTGATGGTCGAACACGATGTGCCGCCGCAGGATTTTCTGAAGGTCGCACATAATGTCGATCTTGCCGGTATCGCCCCGGACCCGCGCCTGCGGGAAGCGATCTCCGCCCTGCCCGGCCGCTGCCTGATCTTCACCAGCGCCACCGTCGCGCACGCGGAGAATATCCTAAGCCACCTGGGAATCGCGGACCTGTTCGAGGACATCTTCGACATCCATGCCGCCGAGTACCTGCCGAAGCCCCACCCGCCAACCTATGACAAGATGGTCGAGCGCCTGGGGATCACCGCCGAACGTGCGATTTTCTTCGAAGATGTCGCGCGCAATCTGGAACCCGCGGCGGCGCTGGGCATCACCACGGTCTGGATCTCCGGCGACAGCCCCTGGAGCGGCGACGGCACCGACGAATCCTACGTGCACCATGTCGCGGAAGACCTAGCGGAGTGGCTGCTAACGCGGTGATTTGAGTGGGACAACAGGTGTTTGACAGGGCGAAGGCCCTCAAGCATCTTCCCCTGCCGTTTGAGCGCCAAGGGGAATTCGGGGAGCACGCAGGACGATGAGTGACGCAAATCTTCAATCTGTGATCGACGCCGCCTGGGAAACGCCGGATCAGGTTTCTCCGAGCACCAGCGGGGAACTGCGCGACGCCATCGAGGAGGCCCTGAACGGCCTGGACGAGGGACGCTACCGCGTGGCCCAAAAGACCGCGGACGGCTGGCAGGTCAATCAATGGCTGAAGAAAGCGGTCCTGCTGTCCTTTCGGCTGTACGACATGCAGCCGATCGCCGGCGGACCCGGCGCCGAAGGCGATGGCTGGGGGGCTTCTGCCTGGTTCGACAAGGTGCCGTCCAAGTTCGCGGGCTGGGGGGAGAACCGCTTCAGGTCCGCGGGCTTCCGGGCCGTGCCGAACTGCACCGTGCGCCGCTCCGCCCATATCGCGCCCGGCGTCATTCTGATGCCCTGCTTCGTCAATCTCGGGGCCTTCGTCGACAGCGGCACTATGGTCGATACCTGGGCCACGGTCGGATCCTGTGCGCAGGTCGGGAAGAACTGCCATATCTCCGGCGGCGCGGGTCTGGGCGGGGTGCTGGAGCCCCTTCAGGCCGGGCCGGTCATCATTGAAGACAACTGCTTCATCGGCGCCCGCTCGGAAGTCGTTGAAGGGGTCGTCGTCGAAGAGGGCTCCGTGCTTTCGATGGGTGTCTTCATCGGGGCCTCGACCAAAATCGTCGACCGGGAAACCGGCGAGGTCATCTACGGCCGCGTGCCGGCCTACTCCGTCGTGGTGCCCGGCAGCCTGCCCGGCAAGCCCTTGCCCGACGGAAGTCCTGGCCCGAGCCTTTACTGCGCCGTCATCATCAAGCGGGTGGACGAGAAGACCCGTTCCAAGACCTCGATCAACGACCTGTTGCGGGACTGAGAGACGGCACCGCGATGACGGTACGGCTCGACCCGCTCGACCTGGCGCAATCCCTGATCCGATGCCCAAGCGTGACCCCGGTCGAAGGCGGCGCGCTCGACCTGCTGGAAGAGGTCTTGGGAGGCATGGGCTTTCAATGCCACCGCCTGACCTTCTCGGATGAAGATACGCCCGACGTCGAGAACCTCTATGCGCGCCTGGGCACGGAAGCGCCGAACTTCTGCTACGCCGGACACACGGACGTCGTGCCTGTGGGCGACGCGGCGGCCTGGAGCGTCGATCCTTTCGCCGCCGAGGTCATCGACGGCAACCTGATCGGGCGCGGCGCCGCCGATATGAAAGGCTCCATCGCGGCCTTTGTCGCCGGCCTTTCGCGTTTCATAGCGGACCGCGGCGGTCCGGCTGGGCTCAAGGGGTCGATCAGTCTGCTCATCACCGGCGACGAAGAAGACGTGGCGATCAACGGGACCCGCAAGGTGCTGGACTGGATGACGCAGCAGGGCGAGACCCTGGACGCCTGTCTGGTCGGAGAGCCCACCAGCAACGACACCCTGGCCGATATGGTCAAGATCGGGCGGCGCGGCAGCTTGAACGGATTCCTCGAAGTGCACGGGATTCAGGGGCACACGGCCTATCCGCAGCTGGCGGACAACCCTCTGCACCATCTCGTGCGGGTTTTGCACCCTCTCGTCGAAGACCCGATGGACGGCGGGAACGCGCACTTCCCGCCCTCCAGCCTGCAGATCACAACGATTGACGTCGGCAATCCGACGACCAACGTGATCCCGGCGAAAGGCCAGGCACGCTTCAACGTGCGCTTCAACGACGGCTATACCAGCGCGACAGTCGAGCAATGGGTCCGCGAGCGGCTGGACAAGGCGGGCGCCAAGTACGATCTCGACATCCGCGTGTCCGGCGAGTCCTTCCTTTGCCCGCCGGGTCCCTTCAGCGATCTGCTGTCGAATGCGGTTGAAAACGTCATGGGGAAACCGCCGGAGCTTGGGACCACCGGCGGCACGTCGGACGCGCGCTTCATCAAAGACTATTGTCCGATCGCCGAGCTCGGCCTGCTCAATGCGACGGCCCACAAGGTCGACGAGCAGGTGCCCGTCGCGCATCTGCAGCAATTGACGGACATTTATCAGGCGGTTCTGCAGGGTTACTTCCTGGCTTAGAAAATCATTCCGTCAAGCCGTGCTGTTTCTCAATCCGTTGCGCACCATGCCGAGGTAGGCCCCCAGCGCCACCGCCGCGCCGGCCGCCGTGGCCCAGATCAGCGGCCAGGAGGTGCCGTCATGAAAAATGCCGACCGCAAAAGCACCCAAGGCACCGCCTCCCATTTCCATCAGACCAAGCATCGCTGAAGCCGCCCCCGTGCCGCCGGGCGCGTTGGCGAGCGCTTCGATGGGTGAGGTCGTCCAGACCAGTCCCATGCCGAAGACAAAGAGGCTGAAGGCCGACGTAATTGCCGAGGGGCTCTCCCACCCAAACTGAACAACAGCGATGAGCAGGATTGCGCCCATCACCAGGAGGACAATCCCGGCTTTGAGAATCCGCCGGGTCGAGAAGCGGTTCACCGCCCGGTTGGCAAAGAGACAGGCGAAGAAGTAGGACAGCACGACCATCGCGTAATAAATGCCGTAGGTCTCGGTTGCCACGCCGAGGCGGTCGATGAAGATGAAAGGGGCTGCGGTGATAAAGGCAAAGAGCCCGGCGAGCGTCCCGCCGAGCATGAAACAGTGTCCGAGAAACAGGCGGTGCCGCAGCAGCGCGACATAGCCGCGCGTCACCCGGCCCCACCGCATCGCATCCCGGTCCGGCACCGTCGACTCCTTCAGGTAAATCCAGATGGCCAGGAGAACTACGGCGACCAGGCCGGCAATGATCCAGAAGTTGGCGCGCCACCCGAACCAGATGAAGACGTACCCCCCGATCGTCGGGCCGAGCGCCGGTGCGAGGGCGATCACCATTTCATAGATCGAGAGGATCTTGACACCGCCTTGCTCGTCATAGAGGTCGCGAATGATAGCCAGGGCGATCACGGCTTCCGAGCAGGCCATGAAACCGGAAAACGCACGGGCCCAAACCAGTCCATCGATCGTCTGGGCAAGGGCACAGCCTATCGACCCGATGAGAAATCCGGTCATACCGAGCAGGAGCACGGGGCGTCGCCCAAAACGGTCAGACAGCGGGCCAAATAGTAGCTGCCCGACGGCAAACGCCAACAGGTTCAGACTCATCGTCAGTTGGACGGTCGATTCGCTGGTGCCGAAGTACTCTGGAAGATGCGGCAGACTGGGCGCGTACAGATCGGTAGAAAGAATACTGGTTGCAGTTGCGGCGATCAGCAGCAGCGGAATGACAAAGGGGACGCGCGCAGACGTGACCTGCGTTCCCCCGGCGCTCATGAGTAGCCTACTTCCATCAAATAGAGACCGCAGGCCGGCGCGGTCGGCCCGGCGCGGCGCCGGTCACGCGCTTCTAATGCTGCTTCCATATCGCCGCGGGTCCAACGCCCAACGCCGACGATTTTAAGAGAGCCGACAATATTCCGAACCTGGTGGTGCAAAAAAGATCGGGCGCGTGCCTCGATGCGGATCTCGTTGCCGTCCCGTGTGACCGCCAGCACATCCAACGTCTTCACCGGTGATTTCGCCTGGCATTCGCTGGCACGGAAAGACGTGAAGTCATGCGTCCCCAGCAACACCTGCGCAGCATCCTGCATGGCGTTCGCATCCAAGGGCTGCGGCACGAACCAAGCCCGTCCCCTGTCCAGGGCCAGAGGCGCGCGACGGCAGACCACGCGATAGAGATACCTGCGGTAGGTCGCCGAGTGGCGCGCATGGAAATCGTCGGTCACGGCTTTCGCGTCCAACACGGCGACGGGAAGCGGTTTCAGATGAAAGTTGAGCGCATCGCGCAGCGTATCGTCGCTGGTTTCCTTCTCCAGATCCAGATGCGCCACCTGGCCCTTCGCGTGGACTCCGGCATCCGTCCGCCCTGCAACGTAGAGCGTTACCTGTTCGCCGCAGAACCCTACAACCGCCTGCTCCAGAGCGGCCTGCACGCTGGGACCATTGTCCTGCCGCTGCCAGCCGACAAAGTCGGTACCGTCGTATTCGATCGTCAGCCTATAGCGGGTCATGTGAGGCGCGTTCCCGGCGGCATTGCCGTGCCGCGCAGGAAGAACTCCACGTCCATCGGCGCCTTGCCCGCCCTTTGCAGGACGCGCAGCCGCAGTGCGTCCTTGCCGCACGCCACCGTGGCTTCGCTGTCCAGGACCTCGCCCGGCGCACCGGCCCCCTCGACAACCTCCGCCTCCAGCACCTTCACGCGGGTTCCCTCAAGGTGCGTCCAAGCACCGGGCCAAGGCGTAAAAGCACGAATCATCCGGTGCAGTTCCTCCGCGGAGCGGCTCCAGTCCAAATGGGCTTCTTCCTTCCGCAACTTCTCCGCATAGGTCACGCCTTGCTCCGGCTGCGGCCGGGCCGTGATCGTTCCAGCCGCGAGCTTGGGCAGAACTTCGACAACCATCCGGGCACCGAGGGCGGCAAGAGTATCGTGAAGATCTTCCGCCGTTGTATCGTCACCGATGGGAACGGCCTCTTGTGCCAATACAGCGCCGGTATCGAGCCCTTCATCCATTTGCATGATGGCAACGCCCGTTTCCCTGTCGCCCGCCAGGATCGCGCGTTGAATAGGCGCGGCGCCGCGCCAGCGCGGTAACAAAGAGGCATGGATGTTTACGCAGCCATGTTTTGGGGCCGCGAGAATCGCCGCCGGTAGAATCAGACCATAGGCCACAACGATCGCTACGTCCGATGCTAGGTCCGTAAAGTTCTTTTGTTCTTCCGGCGACTTCAGGCTCTTCGGGGTCCGTACCGTCAGCCCCTGGGACTCGGCATAGCTCTGAACCGGGGACGGCCGCGGTTTCTGCCCGCGCCCTGCTGGGCGCGGCGGCTGACAATAGACGGCAACAATATCGTATCCGGCCACGAGCAGTGCCTCTAACGCCGGGACGGAGAATTCGGGTGTCCCCAAAAAGGCGACACGCAAGCGAGGCGCCGAGGTGGTGGAGGATGCGGTCACGGGAAGATCCCGGACCTAGGCGGTTGCGTATTTCGCGAGGGGCTCGCCGGACTTCCGGGCCTTCAGCAGTTTTCGCAAGATCATGTTGCGCTTCAGCGCACTCATATGATCGACGAAGAGGATCCCGTCGAGATGATCCATCTCGTGCTGAATGCAGGTCGCAAGCAGTCCTTCCGCTTCCAGTTCGCGGATCTCGTTCTCATGATCAATGTAGCGCACCCGTATCTTTGCGGGGCGCTGAACGTCCCCGAACTGCTCCGGCAGGGAAAGGCAGCCTTCCTCGTACTTCGCGTCGTCGTCGGACACCCAGACGAATTCGGGGTTTGCCATGCGCAGCGGTGCTTTCGGTTCGTCGTCCTTGGCGAGATCGACAACGATGATTCGCTTCAGATGCCCGACCTGCGGCGCCGCCAGTCCGATCCCTGGCGCTGCGTACATCGTCTCCAGCATGTCGTCCATCAGCTGGCGCATCTCGGCATCCACCGTTTCCACCGGCCGGCACTTCTTTTTCAGCCGCGGGTCGGGCGCGGTTATGATCGGGAGCAATGCCATCGCTGATCTGTATCTGCCTGCTACGTACGGAGTCCAAAGGCCGGGACCGCTGCAGCCCCGCCCCGATTTCCCTAGGTATGACCTCCCCGGCGGGACGTCAAGCAACGGACAAGCCCGGCAAGGACGTGTCACCGCCAGCCCTTAATGCTACCTTGAAGCCTTAGCGAATCGGAGTCGCATTTGGATCTCACAATCATTCTGATCGGGCTGCTAGGACTGGCCGTAGGCATTCTGGTTGCCGCCCTTGTCCTGCGATCGCGCACCGGCGGCCAGGAGGATCAGCGGGACGATCAAAGGTTCGGGGAATTGGCCGGCCGCATGGCCCAATTGGCCGAGAGCAGCGCGGCCCAGCAAGCCCGCATCGCGGAACGGCTTCAGACCCAGGAACGGACCCTCGCCAAGGCCCTGGACCAGCGCCTGACCGATTTTTCCAAGCGTGTCGGCGACAATCTCGATAAGTCGTCGAAGGAGAGCCAAACCACCCTGACCGATCTGCGTGAGCGCCTGGCCGTCATCGACCGGGCCCAGAGGAACATCACGGAACTCTCCAGCCAGGTCGTGACCCTTCAGGAGGTTCTGTCGAACAAGCAGGCCCGCGGCGCGTTCGGGGAGATCCAGCTCCACGACATCGTCGAGGCTGTCCTGCCCCCTTCCGCCTACAGCTTTCAGGCGACGCTGTCCAACAACAAGCGGGCCGACTGCCTGCTGCAGCTGCCGAACCCGCCGGGGTCGATCGCCATCGATTCCAAGTTCCCCCTGGAGAGTTACGAAGCCATCCGCACGGCAAGTTCGGAAGCAGAGGTGCTGCAGGCGCGCCGTACCTTCAGCACTGATGTCCGCAAGCATGTGCGGGACATCGCGGAGCGCTACATCATTCCAGGAGAGACGGCGGAATCGGCCCTGATGTTCCTGCCCTCGGAAGCCGTCTATGCGGAACTGCACGCCCATTGCCGTCCGGTGGTCGAGGAGTCTTACAAAGCCCGGGTCTGGATCGTCTCCCCCACCACTCTGATGGCCACCCTCAACACGGTGCGTGCCGTCCTGAAAGATGTACGGCTGAGGGAGCAGGCCAACGCCATCCAGTCCGAGATCGCCAAGATGGTCAAAGACGTCGAACGCCTCGACGACCGTGTAGAGAAACTACAGAGGCACTTCGGGCAGGCGGGCGAGGACCTGCGCCAGATCCGTATCTCAACGGAGAAGATCACGCGGCGCGGCGAGCGGATCGTAGAACTCGAACTCGAGGAATCTCAGGCCGAAGCAACGGACATCGAGCCACCAAGACCCCGTCTCGTTTCCGATTAACTGCCTTAAGGTTATCTGGACACTTTACTCCCTGATCCAGCATCTGGAGGAATTCAAAAGAAAAATATACTGATCTGTATATTTTTTGCATGACATAACTTATTTTCAGTTAATCGTACTTTCAGGGCGTTACTCTGATACGATAGGTGAGCTTCGTCTCGCCGTCCGCCGGAACCTGCAGACGCCAGCGCACCTGCCCCGCCCCTCTCTTCTCATGAGGGTGAGACTCGCTCAGCATCCGCCAGCCGAAAGGCAGGGACGCCAGAATCTCAACCTCTACTGCTTCCTTCTTCGCATTCCGCACCAGAACCTCCTGCGCCGCCTCGAAGGTGCCGTCCGCCCGGGAGATTCGCTGGAAATCAGTCGTCCGCCAGTCTCCGGTGACATCGAAGGCCCGGCCCAGCGTCAGTTCGAAGGTCTCGCCTTCCGCCGTATGGGAAAGATGGTCCTCTCCGGCGAAGATCTCGCCGCCGCCGTCCGCGGCAGCCTGATAGACCCGCACGATGCCGGCCGGCAGAGGACGGCCAAGCCCCGCTTCCTCTTCGTTCTCCAGGTCCAGCAGCAGAGTGGCCTGCATGGGGGCCGCCTCCCCATTCTGGAACTGCTGCACGCCCGCGACGTTGAATCGATAGCGCTTTTGCACCTTCACGTCTTGCGCAGAGAACAGTGGGACCTGTCGGGTTTCCCGGTCCCGCAACGATACCGGCGACTCCAGTGTGTAGAGGTAGCGTTCTGCCGCCGCCACGGCGGCCGCATCGGCCTGCGGGGCCGCCATAGCCTCCATCGCTAACCGCGCGCCCCGCTTTTCCATAGGGAATTGGGGCCCGGCCCTGTTCACAGAACCCGCGACCAGCCTGATCTCGGCATCCTCGAAATCCGCGCTGCTCTGATTCCCGAGGGTCACCAACGCGATCAGCGACAGGCTGTCTTCCGTGGGGCTCAGCTCGGCGACATAGTCCGCCTTCCAGGACAACCCGCCGGTCAGGTACCGCAGCCCGAGCGGCACCTCTCCACTGGACTCGACCTCCAGATCGACGACCAAAGTCGGCCTGCTGCGCAGATGCCCCGGAAGCTCGGAGAAGACGATACGACCCGGTGGCGTCGTTTCGATCCGGTCGCCGACCCGCAGCACCAAGCCGTTAGCGACGGAAAGAACCTCCGCATCCTCGCTGGTCTCCACTCCGGTTTCGGGATGACGCGTGACCAATCGCACCTTGCGGCCGAGCGACGCCTCCAGAAGGCGCTGCTGGCTCAGCAGATCGAAACTGAAGCTCTGCTCGCGCACGCGGGCGCCCTCGGCCTCGACCAACACCGTCTCCGGCTGCAGTTCGGCCGTAACACCGCCGATCGCCAAACGATTGGCGCCCGTCTCCAGGGTCACGCGCCGCGTTTCGCTGACCAGCCCCAGACCGCCCTCATAGAGCGTCAGGGCCACGGAACTGCGCCCCGAGGCATCCAGCACGCGTTCTTGCAGTTCTTGCGCCATGGAACCGCTCGTGCCGGAAAAAGCCGCGAACCCTATGGCGAGACCAAGCGCCATCTCTTTCCAAGGACTCATTCGTCACCCTCCGAAAAACAGGCGCCGGCGGCGCCGAAAAGACTGGGTCTCAGCTATCAACCAATTGCGGCAGAACGGCGACCCTTTCAGGTCGGCCGACGGGATTTCAAAGCAGCCGTCAGGGTGCCGTCGTCCAGGTAGTCGAGCTCGCCGCCTACAGGCACGCCATGGCCGAGGCGGGATACTGTCACCTGCTGGTCGCCCAAACGATCGGCGACGTAAAAAGCCGTGGTCTGGCCGTCCACGGTGGCGGATAGGGCCAGGATCACCTCCTTGACCTCCCCTTCCTGGACGTGGCGCAGCAAGGCTTCGAGGTTGAGTTGCTCCGGGCCCCGCCCGTCGATGGCGGACAGCGTCCCGCCAAGCACATGATAGCGTCCCTTGAAGGCGCCGGAGCGCTCCAGCGCCCAGAGATCCCCGACCTCCTCCACAACGCAGATCGCGGTCCGGTCACGCTCCGGATCCCGGCAGATGCTGCAGGGGTCTTCGCCGTCAAGATTGCCGCAATCGCTGCAGACACGGATCGCTTCCGCCGCCTTTGCCATGGTGTCGGCCAGAGGCAGCATCAGGGATTCCCGCTTCTTCATCAGGTGCAGCACCGCGCGCCGCGCCGAGCGCGGCCCCAGACCGGGCAAACGGCTGAGCAACTGGATCAGATGCTCGATCTCTGGTGTCGTCATCTAGAAGGCAGCCCGACGGCAGTGTGCGCAGTCAGAACGGCAGTTTCATACCGGGAGGAAGCTGCAGGCCACCGGTCACTTCCTGCATCTTCTCCGCGACCTTGGCCTCGACCTTGGCTTTCGCATCGTTCGTGGCCGCCACGATCAGGTCTTCCAGCACCTCGGCCTCGGCAGGATCGACCAGTGCTGGATCGATCTTGATGCCGCGCATCTCCCCCTTGCCGTTCAAGGTGACGCGAATCATGCCGCCGCCGGAGAAGCCTTCAACCTCCATGGCCTGCAGACGCTCCTGCATCTCGGTCATTTTGGTCTGCATTTCCTGCGCCTGCTTCAGCATCTGGCTGAGGTTCTTCATGCCGGCTGCTCTCCGTTTTCAGATGAATTGTCCTGCCCCTCATCCGCGCCTGGTCCCTGCGGCGTTCCGGTCGGCTTGTCGCGCCGGTCCACCAGCGTCGCACCGGGGAAGGTCTCCAGAACCGCCTGGACAAGAGGATGTGTCATGACTTCCGCGCGGCGCTCCGCCTCGCGGGACTTCTGCTGCTCCCGCAGCGGCGGGTCGCCGGGCTCCCGAGACACGCTGACGACCCAGCGGGCACCCGTGGCGCTCTGAAGAAACTTGCTGAGGTCGCCCGCCAGCTTCGCCGGCGCCCGTTCACCTGGCCGGAACTCGATATTGCCCGGCGCGAAACGGACCAAGTGCATATCGTCCAGCAGGTAGTTCGCCAGCATCACTTCCCGCTTTTCGCGGGCCAGTTCGACAACCTCTTCCAGGCTCTCAGGATGCGGCGCGCCGGGAGCAGGTTCCTCCACCTCCGCCGGTGGCAAGGTCTGCGGAGCGGGCTCCGGTTCCGGAACCGCGTGCAGGGCCGCCTGCGGCGCCGAGGACGGCACGGGCGATGCGGGCTGCAGAGGCGGAGAGGCCGGGGCCGAGGCACCAATGCTACTCGCCTCGCCGGAGGCCCCGGCGGAGGCAGACGGCGCCCCGCCGCCGCCGTTCGGCGCCGCTGTCTTATCTTGCGACACCGCCTTGACCAGGTCTGCGGGGGTCGGCATCTGGCTGGAATGGGCAAGGCGGATCAGCACCATCTCGGCGGCTTGCAGCGGGGTCGGGGCGACCTGTGCCTCACCGGCACCTTTCAGGAGAATCTGCCAAGCCCTGGCCAGAACGGCCATGGAGAGCTTGTCCGCCATCTCGCGCCCGCGCGTCCGCTCGAGCTCCGAGCGGCCCTCAGCCGTCGCGGGCACCAGTTTCAAGCGGGTCAGGAAATGCGTCAGCTCCAGAAGGTCCTGCAGCACCACGACAGGGTCCGCACCGGCGGCGTAGAGGTCCGCCAGAATGCCGAGCGTCGCAGGCATATCGCCTCGCATCACCGCGTCGAAAAGATCGATAACCTTGCCCCGGTCCGCCAGACCCAGCATGTCGCGGACAAGGGCCTCGTCCACCTGACCGTTGGCCAGCACGATCGCCTGGTCCAGCAGCGAAAGACCGTCCCGCACGGACCCGTCGGCGGCCCGGGCGATCATCGCCAGGGCGTCCGGCGCGGCCGTTATGCCCTCTTTTCCGGCAATGCCTGCAAAGTGCTTGGCAAGCACGTCCTGCTCCACGCGCCGCAGGTCGAAGCGCTGACAGCGGGACAGGACGGTCACCGGCACTTTGCGAATCTCGGTGGTGGCAAAAATGAAGATCACATGCTCCGGCGGTTCCTCCAGCGTTTTCAACAGCGCGTTGAAGGCGCTGTTGGACAGCATGTGGACCTCGTCGATGATGTAGACCTTGTAACGCGCCTGGACCGGACGATAACGCACGCCGTCGATCAGTTCCCGGATATCACCGACACCGGTGCGGCTGGCGGCATCCATCTCGATCACGTCAACATGACGGTCCGCCGCGATCGCCTGGCAATGCTCGCAGACGCCACAGGGGCTGGCGGTTGGGCCGCTTTCCCCCTCCGCGCCGATACAGTTGAGCGCCCGCGCGATAATGCGCGCCGTCGTCGTCTTCCCGACGCCCCGCACACCGGTCAGGATGAAGGCGTGGGCAATACGGCCGGACTGAAAGGCGTTGGTAAGGGTGCGGACGAGGGCTTCCTGACCGATCAGGTCATCGAAGCCGGCGGGCCGGTATTTGCGCGCGAGGACCCTGTAGGGAGAACCGTCGCTGCCGCCCGCTGTCTGGTCCGTCATACCTTGGTCTCTGACTCAGCGCGTTTCTGAACTAGGGAACCCACACCGCGCGACCAGAGCGGCGATGCATCGGTTCGCTGTGCTGGAGGCGGGAGACTGAACAAACGACCCGAACCGGATCTCGTTACGGCTGCTTCCTTCCGGACCTGACCGGATTGGCGAGTGGCCCGTCCGCCGCCAGCCTCCCACCAAGAATATCGGATATGGGCCCCGGCAGGACAAGGAGATTCCAGGTACCGGATAAGGTACTGCTTTTTCGACACAATCAACCTTCAGATGGGTTACTGCAGCTCAAGAATCATGGTCGAGCCGTCGGGTGCGGGGACCGCCGCCCGAACGAGGTTGCAATCGGTATCGTACCAGACCTCCCGCAGGAGCTCGCCAAAGATCGTATAGCCCTTGGCGCTAACCCGGCCCTGGCCGGTCAGGACCTCTTGCTCGCCAATGAAATGGGGCGTCACGTGATTCAACCGGCCCTGCATCGTATTGAAGAGATAGCGCGTCTGTCGCGTGTCGTGGTGCCATAGGCTCGAAGGAATCAGATACCCCGAGACGTTGCGCGGCACCCCGTTGGTGGCGCCCCTGAAGGCCTCCTCGCTGCGGAAAAAGCGAACGCGCAAGGTCCTGTCGCTATCCTTGGTGTCCGAAACCAGGGAATCGAGCCAGCCGTCGATCCAGATTTCCTCGCTGTGGTGGGTCAGGCGATAGTCCAGGCCGCTGCGCGCGATCCAGGCCGCCTCGGTATCGACGCGGACGACGAACTGCTCCCCCCGCCGTTGGAAGTGGAGCCGGTGCGCGCCGACCACGACGTCATCGCGCAGAATTGAAAAGTGCCGCTCTCCCGTCTCCGGAAAGATCTCGCAAGCCGCCCTGGCGCTTCCGGCCAGGGACTCGAATGCAGCCGCCAACGTAAGGACACAGAGAGATCGCAGTACGCTCTTCAGGGTCATTCGCACCTCAGAGAAGAGCCTGACCGAATTGCCTATCGCCCGCAAGATGCGAGGATTTTCCGGTAGGGCGCAAGAGAGGCATCAGCAGAGCCGCACTCATAGCCGAATTGAATCCAATCGACCGCTGTGACAGGCTGCGCCCATGCCAAGACCCAATTTCTATTCCGGATCCCGGCTCGACCGGGCCGATTTCCGGCGCGGTGACATCTCCTGGCTGGAGTCCCGGCTGCGCCATCCCACGACGCGCATTCTGCCGCTCTGGCGGTCCCGTCACCTTGTCGGCGAGGGACTACGGGCCGTCTGGCTGTCCGGTCACGAAGTCGAAGACCTGCTCCGCCAAGTCGACCATGTGGTCTTTCTCGGTGTCGAGGCGGAGAGCGTCCACGTCACCATCGATCTGTCCCACCTGGAAGAGCCGGAGCGCCACCCCTTGCTGTCGGGCCGCGGCGATTTCATGGACCTGCGGGAATTCGGGCCGGTCATCGAGCGGTCCGAGGGCGCGGTCCTGGCCTATGCAAGGGGCCTTCTCCACTGGCACAACCGGCACCGCTTCTGCGGCGTCTGCGGCAGTGCAACGGAGAGCGCCCAGGCCGGGCATGTGCGTCGCTGCACCAATCCCGGTTGCGGCACGAGCCATTTTCCACGCACCGATCCGGCGGTCATCATGCTGATCCACGACGGCGGCGATCACTGCGTCCTAGGCCGCCAGAAGATCTGGCCGCCGGGCATGCATTCCACGCTGGCGGGCTTCGTTGAGCCGGGAGAGAGCCTGGAGGAGGCCGTGGCGCGGGAGGTCTTCGAAGAGGTCGGCATCAAGGTGGCGGTGCGGGACGTCGCCTACCACTCCTCTCAGCCCTGGCCTTTCCCTTCCTCAATCATGCTGGGATTTCATGCGCGCTGCGACCGGCAGCCGTTGAAGATTTCGGAGTTGGAACTGGAGTCCGCTGCCTGGTTCTCACGCGACGAGTTGCTGGCGTCTCCGGAGGACGAGCGCTTCAAGCTACCGCGCAAGGACTCAATCGCGCGCCGCCTGATCGAAGACTGGCTGGCCGACGGCTCGTAGTCCGATATGCGCGGGAGCGGGCTGGCGCGACAATCCGCCTAAGCGGAAAATCTCTTACCCCTGCCGGAAGGGATGGGCGGGGTAAACGCCCAGGATCTTGACCTCGCGAGAGAAGAAACTGAGCTCCTCCAGGGCGAGCTGCACCGATTTGTCGTCCGTATGCCCGTCAATATCGGCATAGAACTGCGCGACGGTAAAGCTGCCGTCGATGATGTAGCTCTCCAGCTTCGTGATGTTGATCCCGTTGGTCGCGAATCCTCCCAACGCCTTGTAGAGCGCCGCGGGCACCGAGCGGACGCGGAACACGAAGCTCGTGATCACCGGCCCGTTGTCCGGTTCGGGATGGACCGGGTCCACCGCCATAATGATGAAGCGGGTCGTGTTGTGCTCCGTGTCCTGAACATCGCCGTCGAGGATCTCCAGCCCATAGATCTCTGCCGCCAGCGCCGAGGCCACCGCCGCCTGGGAGGGATCGCCTTCCGCAGCCACCAGTTCCGCGGCGCCTGCCGTATCGGCATGCACGACAGGCTGATAGCCGGCGCTCCGCAAGTATTTGCGGCACTGGGACAGGGCCTGCACATGCGAATGCACCTTGCGGACGGATTCTAGGGTCGCGCCTTTAGGAGCCATCAACTGGTGATCGATGCGCTGGAAGTGCTCGCCGATAATGTGCAATCCGGACTCCGGCATCAGGTGGTGGATGTCCGCCACCCGGCCCGCGCTGGAATTCTCGATTGGAATCATGGCAAGACGTGCCTTGCCCTGCTGGACGGCCGCGAAGGTGTCCTCAAAGGAGTCGCAAGGCAGCGTCTCCATCTCCGGAAAGACGGCACGGCACGCCATATCGGAGTTGGCGCCCAGGGTTCCCTGGAACGCAATGATGTTGTCGACCTTCGTGCCTTTCGCCATGCCACCGATATCCGTAGGAGTCGCTTCGCCAGGTGCGCGGGCCGGCAATCACTGAGGCGCCAACAAATCCCGGGCCCGCGTCAAATCGGCGGGAGTATCGACACCGAGCGGAAGAGTGTCAACGCGGGCCACGTCGATGCGCATACCGGCTTCCAGCGCGCGAAGCTGTTCCAGACGCTCCCGCTTTTCCAAAGGAGAAGCGGGCAGCTTCACGAAACGCTCCAGGGCCGCCCGACGATAGGCGTAAAGGCCGATGTGATGATAGAGCGGTTCGGAATCCTCCGGGCCCGGCCACGGCACGGGCGATCGGCTGAAGTAAAGTGCCCGTGCCACGTCCCCTCCCGGCGGAAAGGCAACCGCGGCCTTCACCACGTTGGGATCACCGCGCTCCCGCGCCTCCGAAATCTCCACCGCCAAGGTCGCAATATCGACTCCGGAATCCGAAAGAGGCGCGAAGACCGCCCGGATCGCCTGCGGCTCTATTGTGGGAAGGTCGCCCTGCAGATTGATCGCCGCATCGTGTCGTCCATCGGGATCAACGCTTTCGAGGGCCTCGAAGATCCGGTCGGACCCTGAGGGATGGTCGGGACGGGTCAGGACAGCGCGGCCGCCCGCCGCCTCCACCGCTTGCAGGATTTCCTGCTCCGCGCAGGCGACAATCACGGGCCCCAAGTCCGCCTCCACGGCGCGGCGCCAGCAGTGCACGATCATCGGCTCGCCGTGGATATCTGCCAGCGGCTTATCCGGTAGGCGCGTCGAGGCCATACGCGCGGGGATCATCACAATCGGTTTTTTCGGAAGCATCGGGGAACTCTTGCTAAGCAATTGATTTGGCAGGCTGCCATCCGATGGCCGCGCAGCATATCCCTCCGCCCCGGATTGAAAAGCGAATTTGGCACCCCGCCCCTTGGAACAGAGGAATACCGCCGCTTTCTATTGAATGAGCGGGAGGGCAACGCTATTGTCCGCGCGATTTTTGGGATACGGAAGGTCTCGCATGTCGTCTTCGCTAGAGGTCAACAAATTCGCCGGCGCCGTTTTGACAGCGGGTGTCGTCGCCATGAGCGCCGGTTTCATCTCCTACCTGCTTTATCACCCTGAGATCCCGGAGCAGCAGGCCTATGTCTGGGAGTCCGGGACGGCATCAGAGGGTACCGAGGAAGCCGCTGTCGAGGATAGCGGGCCTGAACTTGTTGGGCCGCTGCTTGCCAGCGCCAGCGTCGAGGCTGGCGAAAAAGACGCCAAGAAATGCGCGGCCTGTCATAGCTTCGACCAGGGTGGACCGACCAAGATCGGGCCGAACCTTTGGAACATCGTCGACCGGTCCATCGGCGCGGAAGACGGTTATGCGTACTCGGAGGTTCTGGCCGGCATGTCGGGCGACGCCTGGACCTATGAGAATTTGAGCGAGTTCCTGGCCAAACCGAAAGAGTGGGCCCCGGGCACCAAGATGAGTTTTGGCGGCATTCGTAAAGTTGAAGACCGCGCCGACATGATCGCTTACCTCAGAAGCCTCAGCGACAACCCGGCGCCCTTGCCGGAGTAAGACACACCGCCGGCACAGGACGCGGCGGCGACTGCAACACCAGACCGGAGGGCGGCAGGCAGCACTGCCGCCCTTACTGTTTTCGGTAACTGCCCCGAAGGCTTCCAGCCGGGGCCCCAGGCAACGGAGAGTGACCCAGGCCTTGGATGCAAACACCCTCGACGGATTGACGACCTTCGCCGAACGGCTGGCCGACGCGGCGAAAACCGTGATTTTGCCTCACTTTCGTACGCCCGTTCAGATCGATCACAAGCCCGACGCCACACCGGTGACGATCGCGGACCGGACCGCGGAAGCGGCGATGCGGGCGCTGATCGCCGAAACCTATCCCGATCACGGGATCGTGGGGGAGGAAGAAGAAGATGTACGCCCCGACGCGGATTTCGTCTGGGTCCTCGATCCCGTGGACGGCACCAAACGCTTCATCACCGGCAACCCTTGCTTCGGAACTCTGGTTGCCTTGCTGCGGGAGGGCACGCCCATCGTCGGGATCATCGACATGCCGGCCCTTGCCGAACGCTGGGTCGGCGCCCTCGGCAATCCGACCCTGCATCAGACTCGGGACGGCCGAAAGGCTGTTAAATCAAGACCTTGCCCGACTCTCGGCGACGCTTACCTCTATAGTACGAGCCCGGGGATGTTCGTTGGTGAGGATAACCCCAGGTTCGCGGCCGTCAGCGAAGCGGCGCGGGTCACGCTCTACGGCAGCGAGTGTTACGGGTATGGCCTTCTCGCCAGCGGATATGCTGATCTGGTGATCGAAGCTGACATGGCGGTCTACGACTATCTGGCCCATGTGCCTGTAGTCACCGGGTCCGGAGGCGTTATGTCCGATTGGGAAGGCGCGCCCCTGACGATCAAATCCGGCCATAAAGTTCTGGCGGCCGGCGATCCAAAGTGTCACGCAGCGGCAGTCGAACACTTGAAATCAACCCTGTGACTCTTTCAATCAACAAAGAACAGGGCGGTCTCAGGCGATGAAAATCACGCAATCTTGTGGAAACCCGCTTGACCCGACTTGGGCGACACTAACAGATTACATCGAAAGGCCGAGTCTCAATGGGTGACGACTGCTGACGATGCGATTGACGGGACCCCGAAAACCTTGGGCCGCACTGCTTTGTGCGATCAGCCTCTGTGTTGCGGGTTTGATGGCCTCGAACTCCGTTGGATTGGCCGAAACGACGGAGAAAAAGCCCTCCTTCTACAAAGTCACGACAGACGAAAATGGTCAGCGTATCTACCGCAGTCACGCCATCGCCATGCATGGCGAGCCGAAACACGGGCCGGACTTCAAACACTTCGATTACGTGAACCCGGACGCGCCGAAAGGCGGAGAGCTGAGAACAGGCGCCAGGGGAACGTTCGATACTTTTAATCCCTACAACGCCAAGGGAAACCCCTTCGGTGCCGGCGCAGAAACGCTGATGACCCAGGGTATGGACGAGGCCTTCACGGAATACGGCCTGATCGCAGAAGAGATCGAGTGGCCGGAAGATCGTTCCTGGGTCATTTTCCACCTGCGCCCCGAAGCGCGCTGGCACGACGGTAAGCCAATTACGGTCGAGGACGTCATCTTCTCCTTCAATACCCTGAAGGAGAAGGGAGCTCCTCTTTATCGCTTTTATTATGCCTCGGTGGAGCGCGCGGTGAAGGTCGGCGCGCGCGCGGTGAAATTCGAGTTCAGTGAGATAAACAACAGAGAGCTGCCTCTGATCCTCGGACAGCTCTTTATTTTCCCGAAACACTACTGGGAAGACCGGGATTTTGGTGCCACCACTCTCGAACCGCCACTCTCCAGCGGCCCCTACCGGATAGTCGACTTCGAGCCGGGGCGCTTTGTGGTCCGGGAACGTGTTGAGGACTACTGGGGCAAAGACCTGCCCGTCAACGTCGGCCAGGGCAATTTCGATCGCATACGTACGGAGTTCTTTCGGGACGATACGGTGCTGCGCCAAGCCCTGAAGTCCGACGTTATCGACATTCGCAACGAGAACTTCGCGAAAGCCTGGGCGACCGAGTACGACATAAAGGCCGTACGGGAAGGCTGGCTGATCAAGGAGCAGTTCCCGCACAAACGCCCCACCGGCATGCAGGCGATGATCTTCAATACCCGCCGCCCCCTGTTTCAAGACCGGCGTGTCCGCCAAGCTCTAGGCTACGCCTTCGATTTCGAATGGACCAATCCAGCACTATTCTTCAACCAGTACGCACGCAACTACAGCTTCTTCGGAAACTCCGAACTCGCATCCAGAGAATTGCCGCAAGATGAAGAGCTGGAGATCCTTGAATCCTACAGAGGGCAAGTTCCCGAGGAAGTCTTCAACAAGGAGTTCATCGTTCCCAAATCGGATGGCAGTGGCTGGCCGCGGGAGAATTTGAAGAAAGCGCTGACGCTGCTGCAGGAAGCCGGCTGGGAAGTGCGCGATCTGCAGCTCGTCAATCGAGAGACCGGACAACCATTCCGATTTGAGATACTCCTGGTCAGCAAAGCTTTTGAGAGAATCCTGCTGCCATTCGCAAAAAATCTTCGGCGCTTAGGCATAGATGCCCGGTTGCGCCTGGTTGACCAATCGCAATACATCAACCGCTTGAGATCCTTCGATTTCGACATGATCTCCTTGGGCTGGGGACAATCCGATTCTCCAGGCAATGAACAGCGAGATTTCTGGGGCTCCAGGGCAGCTGATTCCGAAGGCTCGCGGAATTACGTTGGTATCAAGGATCCTGTCATAGACGAGCTGATAGAGCTCGTCATTACGGCGCCGGACCGGGAGAGTTTAATCGCGCGCACCCGGGCGCTCGACCGGGTTTTGCTCTGGGGCCACTACATTATTCCCGCATGGCACCTTCAGGCGGATCGTTTTGTTTTCTGGAACCGCTTCAGCCGTCCCGACTACATTCCCAAACAGGGAACAGCCGTCGGTTATTGGTGGTACGACGAAACCAAGGCGGCCGCGCTGCGCGCCGCCCGTGCCAAAGACCCTGAGCTCGCGGCAAAAACGGAATGAGTTAGAGAAGCCTTATGGCCGCATATATCGTCCGACGCATATTGCTGCTCATTCCAACTCTGTTCGTGATCATGCTGGTGAACTTTGTCGTCCTGCAGTTCCTGCCGGGCGGGCCGGTCGAGCAGATCATCGCCGAGCTGACCGGGCAGGGCGCGGATATCACTGAACGCGTCACCCAGACGGGTGGATCGGAGCTACTGGAGACTACAACCCCGCAAACCGGCAGCGGTAGTGAACCGAGAGGTTCTTATCGTGGTGCACAAGGGCTGGATCCGGAGTTCATCGCGGAGCTGGAGCGGCAGTTCGGCCTCGACAAACCTCTGCACGAGCGATTCTTCCTGATGATGCGGAACTATCTCGTATTCGATTTCGGGGACAGCTTTTTCAGGGACGAGTCTGTCGTCAGTCTCATCATCCAGAAAATGCCGGTATCCATCTCCTTGGGAATTTGGTCCACCCTTCTCGTTTACCTCATCTCGATTCCGCTGGGCGTCGCGAAAGCCGTGCGTGATGGGACCCGCTTCGACATCTGGACGTCCGGTATCGTCATCGTCGGGAACGCAATTCCCGGATTCCTATTTGCCGTTTTCCTGTTGATCGTGTTCGCCGGCGGGCAGTTCCTCGATTGGTTCCCATTGCGAGGGCTTTGGTCGGACAACTGGGATGAGTTGTCCTTCTTCGAGAAGATTATCGACTACTTCTGGCATCTGGCTTTGCCAATCACGGCCATGACGATTGGTGGCTTCGCGGCCCTGACGATGTTGACCAAGAACTCCTTCCTTGATCAGATCAATCAACAGTATGTGATCACCGCGCGCGCCAAGGGCCTGACCGAAGGGCGCGTACTTTACGGACATGTCTTTCGCAACGCGATGCTGATCGTGATTGCGGGATTTCCGGCAACGCTCATCGGAATGCTCTTCACCGGGTCCGTGCTGATCGAGGTGATTTTCTCTCTGGATGGGCTGGGGTTGCTGGGCTTCGAGGCTGTCTTCAATCGGGATTATCCCATAGTGCTGGGGACGCTCTATTTCTTCACGCTCTTCGGGCTGCTGATGGGCATCGTTACGGACATCGTCTACACCATCATCGATCCACGGATCGACTTTGAAAGCCGGGAGACGTGAATGAGTAACGCGCACCCGGCACCGCGTAAGGAAATGAGATTCCTCGGACGGAAACTATCGCCGCTAACCCAGCGTCGCCTGCACAATTTCAAGGCCAACAAGCGTGGCTTCGTCTCTCTTTGGGTCTTCCTCTTCCTCTTTGTCGGGACTCTTTGCGCGGAGTTCATCGCCAATGACCGGCCGATCCTCGTGCGCTTCGATGGCGAATTCTACGCGCCGATTTTCGAACGCCTGCCGGAGACGACTTTTGGCGGGGAGTTCCCGACGGAGACGGACTACACCGACCCGGTGGTTCAAGACCTGATCAACGCCAAGGGCTGGATGGTTTGGCCGATTGTTCGCTACAACCACCAAACCGTGGCCTGGGACCTGCCGGCGGCCGCACCCACACCGCCGGACGCCAAGCACTGGCTAGGTACCGACGATCAAGCCCGCGACGTCGTTGCGCGCCTCATCTATGGCTTTCGCATTTCGGTGCTGTTTGGGTTCTGCGTGACCATTGTCTCCGCAGTGATCGGAATTACGGCGGGAGCTTTCCAGGGCTACTACGGCGGCTTGCTCGACCTGTTGGCGCAGCGCTTTATCGAGATCTGGTCCAGCATGCCACAGCTTTACATCCTGATTATTCTGGCCAGCTTCGTGGAGCCGAATTTCTGGTGGCTGTTGGGCGTGCTTCTGCTCTTCATGTGGATCGGTTTTGTCGGCGTCGTGCGCGCCGAGTTTCTCAGGGCGCGCAATCTGGACTTCACCCGTGCCAGCCGTGCGCTTGGCGTGTCCGATATCGTCATCATGTTCCGACATGTCTTGCCCAACGCCATGGTGGCGACCATGACCTTCCTGCCCTTCACCCTGGCGGGTTCCGTGACCATTTTGACCGCGCTCGATTTCCTGGGCATCGGTCTGCCGCCTGGCTCGGCATCGCTCGGCGAATTGCTGGCGCAAGGGAAGGCAAATCTGCAGGCGCCTTGGCTGGGCCTCACCGGCTTTTTCACAATAGGCATCATGTTGACTTTGATGATTTTCATAGGCGAAGCGGTGCGCGACGCCTTCGATCCGCGCAAGCTCTTTGCCGGCGAGCCGGAAGCCGCCGAAACGGCCGCCGAAACTATCAGCGACAAGCCGGCCGCCGGCACCACCCCGGCGGAGTGACCGGCATGAGCGAAGACCTTCTCCAAGTTCGCAACCTCGATGTGACCTTCCGCATGCCGGCGGGCCCTGTCGCGGCGGTGAAGCGGGTCAGCTTCGATATCAAGAAAGGCGAGACGGTCGCCCTGGTTGGGGAAAGCGGCTCCGGCAAGTCGGTCAGTGCGCTGTCGATCCTGCAGCTCCTACCTTACCCCATGGCCTCGCATGCCAAGGACTCCTCGATCCGTTTCAACGGCGACGAGCTAGTCGGGGCGCAGGACAGTGTTCTGAGGGACGTTCGGGGTAATGAAATCTCGATGATCTTTCAGGAGCCCATGACCTCTCTCAATCCGCTCCATACCGTTGAGAAACAGATCAACGAGACTCTGTTTCTCCACAAAGGCCTCACAGCAGCGGCGGCGCGGACCAGAACCCTTGAACTGCTGCGACACGTCGGCATCCGCGACGCGGAGAAGCGCCTTTCCGCCTATCCGCACGAGTTGTCCGGCGGTCAGCGGCAGCGCGTGATGATCGCCATGGCCCTGGCCAACGAGCCGGAACTGCTGATTGCGGACGAGCCCACCACCGCGTTGGACGTCACCATTCAGGCGCAGATTCTAAAGCTGCTGAAGGAGTTGCAGCAGGAAATGGGCATGTCGCTCCTCCTCATCACCCACGATCTCGGTATCGTCAGGAAGATGGCAGACCGGGTCTGTGTCATGACCGGCGGCGAGATCGTAGAGCAGGAGGCCACCGAGCAAATCTTCGAGAGCCCACAGCATCCCTACACCCAGAAGCTCTTGGCGGCAGAACCCAAAGGCCGTCCGCTCAAGGGCGCGCCGGACGCGCCGGTTGTGATGCAGGGGGACGACATCAAGGTCTATTTCCCCATCAAGAAGGGGATCTTGAAACGCACCGTCGACCATGTGAAAGCGGTCGACGGCATCTCCGTCTCGGTCCAGGAAGGGCACACGGTTGGGATTGTGGGTGAGAGCGGCTCCGGCAAGACGACCCTCGGCCTGGCGCTGCTGCGCCTGATCTCGTCTGAAGGCCCGATCACCTTCAGAGGCGACCTGATCGATGACCTGCGCACCAAGGAGCTGCGGCCCTTGCGCCGCGAGATGCAGATCGTCTTCCAGGACCCCTATGGCTCCCTCAGTCCCCGCCTTTCCATCGGACAGATCGTGGAAGAGGGGCTGAAAGTCCACGACCTGGGCGGCACGGCGGCAGAGCGCGAGGAGATGATCGTGGACGCCCTGCGCGAGGTCGGCCTCGATCCCGAGTCCCGCAACCGCTATCCCCACGAGTTCTCCGGCGGCCAGCGGCAGCGCATTGCCATCGCGCGGGCCATGGTTCTGAAGCCGCGGTTCCTGGTACTCGACGAGCCGACTTCCGCCCTCGACATGTCCGTGCAGGCGCAGATCGTCGACCTGCTGCGGGAACTTCAGTCGAAGCATCGCTTGGCCTACATGTTCATCAGCCACGACCTGAAGGTCGTCCGTGCCCTGGCCGACGAGGTCATCGTTATGCGGGCGGGCCGCGTGGTCGAGCAAGGCCGCGCGGAACAGGTCTTCGACGCCCCGGAGGATCCCTACACCCAAGCCCTCATGAAGGCCGCTTTCGATCTGGAGGCGGTCGAGAGTGGCGTGGTAAGCATGTAGCCTGCGGCGCCACCGGGATCACCGGCTCGGCGCCGGCATTTCTATCGCGGGGGCTACCATGACACTTCTGATCAAAAGCGATATTGAGCGCGGGGACGCCTGGCATCGGGCCTTCGCCGCGGCATCACCCGGCCTGGAAGTCACACTGTGGCCCTACGACGGCCCAAAGGACGCCATCGAGTATGCCTTCGTCTGGGAGCCGCCTCGAGGGGAGTTGGCCAGCTACCCGAACCTGAAGATCATTTTCTCCGTCGGGGCCGGGATCGATCACTTGAAATCCGATCCTGAGCTGCCTGCAGATGTTCCCGTGATCCGGATGGTGGAACCGGGCCTGACCGAGGGCATGGCTGAGTTCGCTGTCCTGTCCGTGCTCTACCACCATCGCTTCATGCTGGATTACGCCGCGCAGATCCGGGAGAAGCGCTGGGGCGAGGAGATTGCGCAGATCTCAGCCAAGCGGCGACGTGTCGGGATTTTGGGGCTCGGGACATTGGGTCAGGCGGCGGCCGAGAAACTGGCACCCTTCGGGTTTTCCCTCAGCGGCTGGAGCCGGACGCGAAAGGATATACCCGGCATTCACTCCTACGCCGGGGAAGAGGAGTTCGAAGCCTTCCTGGCCACCACCGATATTCTGGTGTGCCTGCTGCCCCTGACGGACTCCACGCGCGGCATATTCTGCCGCCGGACCTTCGACCTGCTGCCGCGCGGCGCATCAGTCATCAACCTCGGCCGGGGCGAGCATCTGGTGGAGGAAGATCTTCTGGCAGCCCTCGATAGCGGTCAGATCGGAGGAGCCAGTCTCGATGTCTTTGAGCAGGAGCCGCCACCGAAGGACAGTCCCTTCTGGCACCACCCTCGTGTGCTCACCACGCCCCACATCGCCAGCATGCCCATCGTGGAGAGCGCCGCGCAGTCCGTCGCCGAGAACATCGAACGGCAGCGCCGCGGCGAGCCGTTGCTCTATACCGTGGACTGGAAGCACGGGTACTAGATGGCGGCAGCCACAGGGCCTCAGAGGTCTTCGGACTTCTGCACCGCCAGATCGCCGAACTCACGCAGAAACACCGAGCCCTTGACCGTACGCTGCACATCGACGGAACGGCGGTCCGACTCATCGATCTTTCGGCGCACGTAGTCCAGCCGGGAGAGGCGCTGCAGCGCGCGCGTCACGGCGGGTTTAGAGATCTGCAGGGAAGCCGCCAGCCCGCGCACCGTATGCGGTGGCGGTGTCAGGTAAACTTGAAGCAGGATCGTCAATTGCCGCGCCGTCAGATCCGGCAGGCCCTGCCGGATGGTGCTCGACATCACCTGATGCCAGAGCGCCAGCGCCTGAGTTGCGGTTATTTCCATCGAGACCACTCCGTTGCGCTAACGGAATGAATACTGGCGCAGTGCCCTGGGCCTGACCAGTGAAAAGTAGGGTACCCGGCGGCGGAACGAAGGGAGGCCGGCCCCGCCTAGCGGGCGATCACGCAGCCGCATTTGGCCAAAGTCGCCACCTTGTGGGAGACCGAGCCCAGCAAGAGCCCCTCGACGTCGCCGAGGCCGCGGTTGCCGAGGACAATACAGTCGACCTTATTGCGCTCCGCATAATTGAGGATGGACCGCGCCGGCTGACCCGTGCGCACCTCGGTCTTCACATCCGTCACGCCGGCCTCCCGCGCCGCCGCCTTGGCCTGCTTGAAGACCTCCTCCGTGTATTCGTCCAGGATGTACTGCGGCTCGCCTGAAAGCTGCTCGATTTCGATGTAGCGCTTCAAGGCGGCGGTCATCTTGATCTCTTTCGTGACCGTCAGCAGGATCAGCTTGCCGCCGAATTTGGCTGCCAGTTCGGCCGCAACCCCTGCCGCTTTCATGCTATGATCGGATCCGTCGACCGGACAAAGGATCGTCTGAAACATCTCCGCCACCCCGCTTTGCCATCCCCGGACGGCGCCTTAAGTCACTGGTCTTGGCCCGGGCCGCCCCTCTATTCCCTTCAGGTTTGCATGGATATTAGCCTATTTCCGGCTGGATTTCGCCTTCTCCTTGTGTCTTGACGCCATTTCGGCAATCAGCGCGAAGGCGGCACGCAAGCCCATTGCCTCCCCGCCCTCGGGCTGTCCGGCGCGCCCGGCACGGTTCCAGGCCATGATATCGAGGTGCGCCCAGGGCGTGTCCGGACTCACGAACTCCGACATGAAGAGCGCCGCGGTGATCGCCCCGCCGAAGGGGGCATCGGAAATGTTATTGAGGTCCGCCACCTTGCTGTCCAATTGCGGCCTGTAGGGCCGATGCAACGGCAAGCGCCATAGAGGATCGCCTTCCGCATTGGCATGCCGCAGCAGGGCGTCGGCCATCCTGTCGTCGTTGCAGAAGAGCGCCGGCAGGTCTGTGCCCAGGGCGACCCTGGCCGCCCCTGTCAGAGTTGCGTAATCGAGGATCAGGTCGGGCTTCTCCCGGTCGGCCTCGGCCAATGCGTCGGCCAGGACCAGACGGCCTTCCGCATCGGTATTGCCGACTTCGACGGTCAGCCCTTTTCGGGTCTGCAGCACGTCGAGCGGCCTGAAAGCATTGCCGGAGACGGCGTTTTCCACCGCCGGCACGAGAACCCGCAGGCGCACCTTGAGGCCCATCGCCATGATCAACTTGCCGAGCCCGAGCACATGGGCACTGCCGCCCATGTCCTTCTTCATCAACTTCATCGCGCCTGCGGGCTTCAGGTCCAGGCCGCCGCTGTCGAAACACACGCCCTTGCCGACCAGGGTGATCTTCGGTCCGCGGGTCCCCCAACGCAGGTCAATGAGACGCGGGGCTTGGCTCGACGCGCGGCCCACTGCATGGATCGCCGGATAGTTCTGCTTCAGAAGGGATTCGCCGGTGATGACTTGGATCCGCGCCTTGTGCGTCCGCGCCACACCGCGGGCAGCTGCCGCGAGTTCCGCCGGCCCCATGTCGCTGGCCGGCGTATTGATCAGATCCCGGACCAAAAAAATGCACTCCGCGGTCCGCTCGGCCGTTTTCCCGTCCGCCGCCTTTGGACAGACCAGCGTCGGGAACCCATTGCGTCCTTTCTTGTAGCGCGTGAACTCATAGGTGCCGAGCTGCCAGCCCAAGGCAGCTGTTTGAGCCGCACCGCGCGATAGTGTGCCTTCGATGCGATAGTGATTGGCCGGCAGGCTGGCGGCCAGCGCGGCGTAGGACCAGAGAGGATTTTCCTTATCCACGCCCGCCAGAACACGCACCAGCCGGCCCGCGTCGTCGGCCAATCGGCAAATCTGTCCGGGCCTGGCCCTGAAATCAGACTCCGCAACCCAGCGCTGTGTTTGCTTCGGCTGACGCGGCAGCCAACCTTCCAGGGCCTCCGCAGTAAGGGGGGCAATCGCGACGGCATCGGGCCGTGCCTTGTTCGAGAGATAGCTTTTCATGGGATCCAGACTATGCCGTTCGGAAGGACTGCTCGCCGCACATGTCTAGCGGGGCAAACATCGGGTGCTGCTGGAGTTTTAGCGTTGCGCCCCCATAGCCGCAACCGGAGGCCCAAACCTCACCCTCCGCTTCTCTCGGAGAACGCCACGCTGTACACTCGTACCATGAAGTACGCACTGCTTGCCCTCAGCATCCTTGGGTCGTTGAGCGCGGGGCCCGCGCATGCCGATGGAAAGATCGACGCCGGCCACAAGATCTCCCAAGAGCACTGCTCGCGCTGTCATGTCATCGGACGCGACAACCCCTACGGCGGAATCAACAGCACGCCGTCCTTTCCTCTACTGGCAAAGAGAGACGACTATCTCGAGAGGTTTCAGACTTTTTTCGAACGCCGCCCCCATCCTGTCTTTGTTCGCGTTCCCGATGTGCCGAGGTGGTCCGATATCCCCTCGCACATCCCGGAGTTCACGATTACACCGGAGCAGATCGAGGACGTCATCGCCTACATCGAAACTCTCCGACCGAACTGAGTTGCTCACTTTCGCCAAACTTCAAGCACGAGCCTCACTCACGTTATGACCCGCTATACCATTGTCCTGGGCAACAAGAATTATTCATCTTGGTCTCTGCGCGGTTGGTTGCCGCTGAAGCAGACCGGAGCCGCCTTCGAAGAGGTCGTTATTCCCCTGCGTGGCCCCGAGACACGCGCCAACATCCTTGAGCATTCGCCCGCCGGGAAGGTCCCGATTCTCAAGACGCCGGACCTGGTGATCTGGGATTCCCTGGCAATTGCGGAGTACCTCGCAGAGCGCCATCCCGATGCGGGACTCTGGCCCACGGACGGCCCAGCGCGCGCCGTCGCCCGTTCCGTCACCGCCGAAATGCACAGTGGCTTCCCGCATCTGCGGCAATCGCTTCCGATGGATATGCGGAACCGTCGACCGGATCAGATGCTGTCGAACGAAACCAAAGCCGACATCCGGCGCATCCAGACCATCTGGCAGGATTGTCGGGAGCGCTATGGTGCGAGGGGTGACTTCCTCTTCGGCAGCTTCGGGATTGCGGACGCTTTCTTTGCGCCGGTGGTCAGCCGCTTCGTCACTTATGGCATCGCACTCGATCCGGTCGCCGCGACCTATCGTGATGCCGTCATGGCTTGGCCGGACCTGAAGGAATGGTACACGGCAGCGGCAGGGGAGCCCTGGGAGATCGTCTTCGGTTGACCGGGGAGTCCCCCGGGAAGAGCCTACTGGATCGGGATCAGACCCTTTTCCTTGTAGAACTGCGCAGCCCCGGGATGCAGCGGCGGAGAGGTCACGCCCTTCAGTGCGCTGTCGATCGTGATGAACCGCCCCTGGGGATGGCCATCGTCCAACAGCCGCCGCGTGGACTCGTTCCAAAGCGCCTGCGTGATGTCATACACCCGCTCTTTGGGAACTTCCGCGTTCACAACCCACTGAGCACGAACCGCGAGGCTGTTGGTGTTGGGAACATTGAAGTAAGTACCGGACGGAATCGCATGCTCACTGAAAAAGGGATAGTCCTCGCGCAGCTTTTCCGCTTCCGGGCCTTCCAGCGGCAGAAGCGTGATCAGCGACTGATCCGCAAGTGAGGCAATGGCCGCCCCCGGGATTCCGACGACCATGAAAAACGCGTCCAGTTCCCCCTGCTCCAATTGATCGGCCGCCGCACCGGCAGAGAGACCATAGACCTCAATCTCATCGACCCCGACACCATAGGCTTTCAGAATCAAGAGCGCATCTACACGGGTGCCTGACCCCTCCCGGTCGAGAGAAACGCGTTTGCCTTTGAGGTCGCCGACCTTGCGGATGCCGGCATCCTTGCGCACCACAAGGTGAATAGATTCGGGAAACAGGCTGGCGATGGTGCGCAGACTGGTCAGCGGCTCCTTGCCCTCGTAGACCCCCTCGCTCTCGTAGGCCCAGTACGCAACATCGGCCTGAGTGAACGCGGATTCCAAAAGCGCGGCATTCACGGCCTCCACATTGTCGACAGAACCTTGTGTCGACTGCGCCACCGCAATCATGCCGGGGACCCCACAACTGCCGCCTCGATCGCAAGGGCGGCTCCCAGGCGGGTTGCTGATCGCTGCCGCCAGGATACTGCCAACCGGGAAATAGGTGCCGGCAGTGGAGCCGGTGCCGATACGGAAAAACTGCGGTTGTTGCGCGACAAGGGTGCCGGCGCCAATGACACTGAACAAGACCAGCGCCAAACCCAGCAACCGGGCGATTGGCAGGTGAACTGTCCTACGCCATATTGCCGGGGCCTTGCGCCGCCCCTCCCGATATTCGCTTGTTGACCGCTTCACGGCGATTCTTCTGCAATAGAAATTTCTGATATTACAGTAGAGTATCTAGCAGATCGGCCCCCGATGCCAGTCCCTGATCGAGACTGACGATACGGAATGTTCAACAAGTGAGATGGAGGCCCATCGCCCAGACGACAAGGGGCCTCGGGAAAGCAACGATGAACCTCTACGAGCTGCTGCAACGTGCCGCCGCAATGGATCGCAACCGAATTGCCGTTGCCGTCGGAGAAGACACAGTTTGCAGTTACGGCGATCTGGCGCTTCGTACCGCAAGCTTGGGAAGCGGTCTCACGCGGAGGTATGGCCTCTCACCTGGCGACAGAGTGGCGCTGGTGATGAAGAATCATCCATCTTTCATCGAGACCCTCTTTGCCTGTTGGCATGCTGGATTGGCCGCGGTCCCAATCAATGCTCGACTCCATCCGCGGGAGGTCCAGTACATCCTCGAGGATTCAGGCACCCGGATCTGCCTCGCAACACCGGAGCTGGCGCAGAGTCTTTCCGAAGTGTCGCCCGCGCTCCCCCTTCTATCGGACATAATTGACGTCACAGGAAAGGAGTATGCCCGGCTCTGTTCCGGCGCGGCCGATGCCAGAGCGGAGGTTCAAGACGACGATCTGGCCTGGCTGTTCTATACCAGCGGGACCACGGGCCGGCCAAAGGGCGCCGTGTTGTCGCATCGCAACCTGCACTCCATGATCCTGGCCTACTTCGCCAGTGTCGACTCAATCCTGCCGCAGGACTGCATTCTGCACGGGGCAGCGCTGTCCCACGGGTCCGGCCTCTACGGCTTGCCGCATATCGCGGTGGGTGCGTGTCAGATCATTCCGGAGTCGAGCGCCTTCGATCCCGACGAGATTTTTGCGCTCTGTAAGAGCCACGAAGGCGTAACGATGTTTGCCGCACCGACTATGGTCAAGCGCCTGGTCGAAGCGCCCGGTGGCGCAGGAGAGCCCTTTAAGACCATCGTCTACGGCGGCGGCCCGATGTATGCCGCAGACCTGAAGCGCGCCCTTGACCGCTTCGGGAATCACTTTGTCCAGATCTACGGTCAGGGCGAAAGCCCGATGACTATTACCGCATTGTCCAAACACGAGCATGCCGACAAACAGCATCCCCGTTATGAAGAGAGACTGGCATCGGTAGGACGGGCGCAGATGGTCGTGGAGGTCCGCGTAGCGGACAACGACGGACGGGACCTGCCACTCGGAGAGACGGGCGAAGTCCTGGTGCGCGGAGACACCGTGATGCCCGGCTACTGGAATAATCCGGAAGCGACGGACAAGGCCATTCGCGGCGGTTGGCTTCATTCAGGCGACCTCGGTTCATTGGACGCCGACGGCTATCTCACCCTGAAGGATCGATCCAAGGACCTAATCATCTCTGGTGGCGCCAACATCTATCCCCGCGAGATCGAGGAAGTCCTGCTGCGCCATCCGGCGGTTCTGGAGTGCGCCATCATCGGTGCGCCTCACACGGAATGGGGCGAGGAAGTCATTGCCTTCGTTGTGCTGCGCGACGGTGAAGAAGCCAGCGGCAGCGATCTGGATCGACTCTGCCTTGAAGAAATTGCCCGCTTCAAACGACCGCGCCGCTACCTTTTCGTGGGCGACCTGCCAAAGAACAACTATGGCAAGATCCTAAAGACGGAGCTTCGCCGACAAGTGCCGGACTAAAGCCTTGCGGCGACTAGACCCGCCGTGCCGCGAATTTCTTATAGGCCACTGGTAGAAGCGACAGAAGCGACAGGCCGGCCAATGCGGCAATGACCTCGGGCGTAAACACCGAAGCCGCGGAGAACTGCGCGCCGGAGTCGAAGACGCTTCCCAATCCGGCACCCGCAATGGCGAAGACAAAGGAACCCGGAATGATCCCAATAAACGTCCCAATCACATAGATGCTGAGCGGAACGCTTAAGAAAGCCGGAACCAGATTGACGATGAAGAAGGGGAAGAGGGGTATCAGCCGAAGTACCAGCAGGTAAGACAGGGCGTTCTCCCGGAAGCCCGTCTCGAGCCGCTTGATGAACGGCCCGGCCTTCTTCTCCAGCGAGGCGCCGAGGGCCGTCTTTGCGATCAGAAACACGGCGGTGGCCCCGATCGTGGCGCCAACGACAATACTGATACCGCCCAAGAACCATCCGAAGAGGAAGCCGCCGGCGATAGAGAGGATTGCGCCGCCCGGAAGTGAGAGGGCCGTTGAGAGCGCGTAGATTGCAACGAAAAGGAACACGGACAATACGGCGTGCTTTTCCACGATCTGCATCAGGTACATCCGATTGTCCCGCAGGGCTTCGAATGTCAGGTAGTCGTGCAGGCCGAAAGCGAAAGCGGTCCCGATGGCCAGAACCAAGGCAGCTACAGGACCAAAGCGGTACAGCCAACCGCTGCGCCCTTTGCGGATACCCACGTCAGCGTTTTGTTTCGACACCTTACGACGCTCCTTCTCTGTGAAACTCATCCGAACATGCGCAGGAACCGGACCACGGCTTTGACCCGGGGACTGAAAAGACGGTCAGTGTAGTAGCTGCCGGCGGCCCGCTTGTTCACCTCGCCCAACGTCGGGTAAGGCGCGATGTAGCTGGCCATCGATCCGATCTTGATGTCTTCCTGCATGGCCAGGATCCACGGCTGGATTAGTTCCCCAGCATGGGCGCCCACAATCGTGGCACCGAGAACTCGCCCGCGCTTTCCGACCATCACCTTAACGAGCCCTTCGGTTTCGCGCTCCGCCCGTGCCCGGTCGTTCTCCCCGAAGGACCAGCGCAGCACTTCGACCGCGTCACCGTGCTGCTCTTTGGCCTGGGCTTCCGTCAGTCCCACCTGCGCCAGCTCCGGATCGGTGAAGGTGACCCAAGGGACCGTGCGCTCGTTCACCTTAGCGGGCAGACGAAACAGTGCATTCCGGATGACGATCCCGCCGTGATAGCCGGCAACATGGGTAAACTGATAACCGCCGGCCACATCGCCGATGGCGAAGACACGCTTATTACTGGTACGAAGACGCTTATCGACCTCGATCCCCTTCGGCGAGTAGGCAATCCCAGCTTCCTCCAGGCCCAAGCCGTTGACGTTGGCCCGGCGCCCCGCTGCGACCAGCAGATGCGATGCTTCGATTGTCGTGTCCTGGCCGTTCAGCTTAACCCGCGCGGCTAAGCCCTCGCCTTGCTTCTCGACGGAGGCAATCTCCACGCCTTCGAGAATTTCTATGCCATCGGAAGCCAAGCGGGCCCGGACGAACTCCGCGGCCTCCTGATCGTCCTTACCCAGCAGCGTGAACATCTCAAGGATCGTCACCCGCGAGCCAAGCCGACGGTGTGCTTGCGCCATCTCGGCACCGATCGGCCCGCCGCCAATTACCAGCAGGTGTTCCGGCGCCTCCCGCAGTTCGAACACCGTTTCGTTGGTCAGATAAGGGACGTCGGCGAGACCGTTGATCGGCGGGACACCCGGCGAAGACCCGGTCGCCACCACGAAGCGGCGCGCCTGGATCCTAACGCCCCCGGCCGTAACTTCCCGGTGCCCGGTGAAGCGGCCTTCGGCCTGGATAACCTTGACGCCAAGTCCCTCAAAACGTTCCACCGAATCATGGGGCTCGATTCCGGCGATCACATCCTTGACGTGATCGTTGACAGCGGCGAAGTCGATGGAAGGCTGATGGCACGCGACCCCAAAGCCGGACTTGCTCCTCTCGATCTCCGCCCGCTTCCCGGCGGCCAGCAGTGCCTTTGACGGCACGCAGCCATAGTTGAGGCAGTCGCCGCCCATCTTGCCTTTTTCGATGAGAACCACATCCGCGCCCATCTGGGCCGCGCCGGCCGCCACCGTGAGGCCACCGGACCCGGCGCCGATGATGCAAAGATCCGGTCTGAGCGTTCCGTCCATCCATGGCCCCCTTCGGCTAGGCTGCGTTGCGTTGTGTTGTCAGGTAATGGTGTATGGTACGCGCGCTTAGATGTCCCTGCCGGGCCGGCAAGCGGCCCGGCAGGTCCATAACGCGCTAACCCTTGACGATGATCCGATAATTCGGGGTCGGGTTGAGGGGGCAGCTGTAGACATACTCACCGGGTTCCAGTTCGACCTCGTAGTCTTTGGTCACACCGGTCTTGAGGCCACCACCCGACACGGAAGTCATGGTCAGCTTCTTGACGGCATTGGCATCGTCATAGCCTTTTTCCCGCAGCCAGAAACCAAGCGCGTAGGGAACGTTCTTGTTGCTGACCCGGAACACGTAGTTGCCTGGCTCCAGCTCCAGAACTTTTGCGCTGGCCAACCTGTCGGCACCGGATTCCGCGTTAATCGCCTCGCAATCGGCCTTGGATTGACTGGAGAAGCCGTGATCTCCGCCGTCCTCCACTTCAACGAACTGGCAGGCAGTCTGCGTCAACTCGACGACCTGCGGCGCTTCTGCCCGGGCATTGCCCGCGCCCACCGCCAAGGCGGCGAGAAAGGACAGAGATAGAGTGCTCCAAAAAACGGGACGGTCTGCTGCGGTAGCTGGCATTCTGTGTCTTCCTCTTAAGAATTTTCGTTCCAAGGCCACCGTGGCCCCGGGCAGGACGATACATAGGAGCCGAATTGCGGAACGGATGGAATAGTCACAGACACTTGATATATCGTGAGTAACGAATATGTCATCGACCCGCATTCCGGTCGCTTTGGGCCCCGGATCGTCCGAATCTGGAAGTTCCGGGCGCGGCGTGGCATGAAGTCAATTGGTAAGGGCTTCCGGCGTAGAGTGAGCGCCGGAAACGCCTGCCACCCCCTCAGGCAAGGGCCGCAACGCGGCAGTTCGGCGTCGGGCCAGCGGAGTTCTTTCATTTGGAAACCCCCCAAATCATTGTTTTTGCTCTGCTTGCGGGCCTTTTCGTCATGCTGGTCTGGGGCCGTTGGCGCTACGATGTAACGGCTTTCATTACCCTGATGGCGGCGGTCGTCTTCCAGGTCGTCCCGGCGGGAGAGGCTTTCAAAGGTTTCGGTCACCCCGCCACCATCACCGTGGCGGCTGTCCTGATCATCAGCCGCGCGCTCACGAACTCCGGAGCGACCGAGAAGCTGGCCCGTCTCGTCGATCCTGCGATCGGACGGACCGGCACCCACATCGGTCTGCTGGGCAGTCTGGGGGCCGGCATGTCCGGCTTCATGAACAACGTCGGGACCCTCGGCATCCTGATGCCGGTTGCCATCCAATCGGCCCTGAAAGCGAAGCGGCCTGCGGCGCTGATCCTGATGCCCCTGTCCTTCGCCACGATTCTCGGCGGCCTCGTCACCCTGATCGGCACCCCACCTAACATCATCATCGCCAGCTACCGGGGCCGGATCGGCGACGAGCCCTTTCATATGTTCGACTTCACACCTGTCGGCCTGATCACCGCGGTCGTCGGCGTTCTCTTCATCTCTTGGATCGGATGGCGGCTGGTTCCGAAGCCGAGCGGTGCCGCCGACAGCGCCGACCTTTTCGATATCGAGAATTATGTTACGGAAGTGCAGGTGCCGAAAGACTGCCCCCATATCGGCAAGACCCTCGCGGAGGTCGATGAGATGACCTCGGACATCGATGCCTTGGTCATCGATCTGATCCGGGACAACCGCCGCTATCCCGGCGCCATGACACACAAGCAGCTTCACGCCGGCGACATTCTGAAGATCGAAGCGGGCCCAGACGACATCGGCAAGTTCGTTTCGAAACTGGAGTTGGAGTTTACCGGCGCGAAGAACACCAACCTCGAGGTGCCGCGCAACGAGGACAGCACGCTGATCGAGGCGGTGATCACACCGAACTCCCGCTTGGAGGGGCGCACCATCGGGTCGCTCAGAGTATTCAGCAGCCGCGGTGTCACGCTCATGGCGGTGTCGCGCCAGGGAACGCCTTTCCGGGGCCGTCTCAAGGCTTTCAGGCTGCGCGCCGGTGATGTCTTATTGCTGCATGGCGAGGCCGAGCATCTGCCGGAAGCGGTCTCGGCAGCCGGCTGCCTTCCGCTCGCGGAACGCGCCTTGCGGTTCAGCCAAACCGGCAACGCCCCTTACATCATCGGTATCTTCGCCGCCGCTATCCTCATTTCGAGCTTGGGCCTTCTGCCCGTTCCGATCACGCTCAGCATCGCGGTCGCGGTCATCGTCGCCACGGGCATGCTCCCGCTGCGCGAACTCTATGAAGGCGTGGACTGGCCCGTGATCGTCCTTTTGGGTTCCCTGATCCCCGTTGGCGGCGCGTTGGAGACGACGGGCGCAACGGCGTTGATCGCGGATGGGATCCTCACCGCGACACAGGGCTTCTCGCCCGTCGTCGTGTTGGTTTTTATCATGGTGGTGACCATGACCTTGTCGGACGTGTTGAACAACGCGGCCACAGCCGTCGTGATGGCGCCCATTGGCGTTTCCGTCGCCGCACGCCTGGATGTCAACGCGGACCCCTTTCTGATGGCGATTGCCGTCGCGGCCTCCTGCGCCTTCCTCACGCCCATCGGACATCAGAACAACGCCCTGATCATGGGCCCCGGTGGCTACCGCTTCGGAGATTACTGGCGCCTCGGCCTGCCTCTGGAGATTCTGGTCGTGGCGGTTTCTGTCCCGGCGATCCTGATCTTTTGGCCGCTTTAGGGTCTTTTTTTGTATCAGCGGCGCCGGCCCTCTCCCCCTCCCGGCCGCCCATAGGATACTAGTGTTGGGTGGCCGGGAGGGGGAGAGGGTTGGTGCGACGTTTTGCGTGAGCGAAACAAAAATCTAGATACTTGGTCGGCTATCCATCGCCGTCTGGATGACGGCCAAGACCCGCTCACGCTCTTCGCCGATCAAGGGCATGCGCGGGCGGCGCACCCACTCCGCGCCTTCGCCCGTCATCTGGTTCGCCAGCTTGATGTACTGCACCAACTTCACGTCGCAGTCGAGGTGCAGCAGCGGCATGAACCAGCGGTAGAGGCGCACGGCCTCTTCGGTCTGGCCGTCCCGTGCGAGATTGAAGAGAGCGACAGACTCCTGGGGGAAGGAGTTCACCAAGCCAGCGACCCAACCACGGGCTCCCATTACGACGTTCTCCAGAACCAGATCGTCGACACCGCAGAACAGGATGTAACGGTCGCCGCAGGCATTGATCATGTCCGTCATGCGCCGGCTGTCATGAGAGGATTCTTTGACTGCGACGATGTTGGCGCAGTCGGCCAACGCGACGAAATCCTCCGGCGATAAGTCGACTTTGTAGGACACGCGGTTGTTGTAGATCATGACCGGTAGGTTCGTCGCGCCCGCCAGAGCCCGGAAATGTGCAATCGCTTCCCGCGAATCCTGTTGATAGACCATGCAGGGCAGGGCCATGAGTCCGGCACAGCCCGCCCGCTCGGCGCGTTTGGCATGTTCGACGCCAAGGTCGGTGGTGTATTCCGCCACGCCGGACAACACAGGCACCCGGCCCGCAGCGGCCTCGACGGCGCAGCTTAGCACCTGTTCTTTTTCTTCCGGCCGCAGGGAACTGTTCTCGCCCAGAGTCCCCAGCATCACCAAGCCCTCGCAGCCTGCCGCGAGGCAGGACTCGACGTGACGGGCCGTCGACTCGAGGTCGAGGCTCTCGTCCTCCTTGAACTCCGTCATCAACGCCGGAAAGACGCCGGACCAACTGACAGACATAGGACCCCTCCCCAAAATTGTCGTTAGGACCGCCGCGCGGCGGCCTGCTCCGCCAAAAGGCAGAGAATTTCGAACATCATGGTCACACCCACCAGCGCGGTGGCGCCGCTGGGATCGAAGGGCGGTGCCACCTCGACCACGTCGCCGCCGACCAGGTTCAAGCCACGCAGGCCGCGCACCATGCGCTGCGCTTCGTGGGTGCTGAAGCCGCCGATTTCCGGCGTCCCCGTGCCGGGAGCATAAACCGGGTCGAGCCCATCCACATCGAAACTGATATAGGTCGGTCCGTCACCGACGACTCGCCGGGCTTCCTCGATAACCTTTTCGACACCCAGGTCGAAGAACTCCTCGATCATCACGACGCGAATGCCCTGGGCCTCGCCCCATTCGTTATCGGCATCGCCATAAAGCGCGCCGCGGATGCCGATCTGGATTGTGCGTTTGGGATCGAGAATCCCTTCCTCAATGGCGCGCCGGAAGGGTGTGCCGTGCGTGAACTTGCAATCGCCGAAGTAGCGGTCCCAGGTATCCGTGTGGGCGTCGAAATGAACCATCCCGAGCGGGCCGTCGGTCGCGATGGCCCGCATGATCGGCAAGGTGATCAAGTGGTCGCCCCCCGCCGTCAAAGGCATGACACCTGCCGCGTGAACTTTCCGGTAGAACTCTTCAACACGGCCCAAGGTGTCCATCAGGTCGATCGGGTTGACCGGCGTATCGCCGAGGTCCGCGCTGTTGGCGATGTCAAAGGGCTTGATGCCCGTGACGTGATGGATACTGCGCATCATCGTCGAGAGGTCGCGCATCTGGCGCGGTCCGTGACGGGCCCCAGCCCGGTTCGTGGTGCCGCCGTCCCAGGGGACACCGATCAGCCCGATGTCGACCTCGTCCAAATCGTCGAGCTCGATGTAGGGCAGACGCATGAAGGTGGGTATGCCGGCAAAACGCGGCAGCACCTTGCCGGAAAGGGGTTTGAAGGACCGCTCGCTCATGTTGATGTCGCCTTTTCTCTACCTGCTACCTGCCGAGGGTCTCACGCCCCCGTCGCGCAGGGTCAAGAGACGTCCGTGGACGCCGCTTTGTCAACAGGCTTAGTCGCAGGCAGCGCTGATGCCGGGCAGCTCCCGGCGGTAGGGCACATCGCCAGCCAGCTCCGATCCGAGCTCCCGGGCCATGCGATGTCCCGCATAGACCGCGGCCGCGATCGTGCTCGGTGCATCGCAATCGCCGATTTTGGCCAGGCTCAGAATACCGGCATCGGCGAGCCTGCCGCTGTCTTCGGACAACTCTCCATATAGGCTGTCCTGCGGCGTCCGCGCCGTTACGGTGACCAGGGAATTGGCCGGGATCTCGCGCAGGTCGCCCGTGAAGACACAGGCCAGTTTCGCCGAGGACCCATCGAAGGCCTCCAGGCTCAGATTGGTCAGGATCTTGACGCCGGCCCGGATCAACGCCGCATTGGTCAGATGAAGCTCTTCCGTAAAGCGCGTCCAGATGGCGGCGCGACCTTCGGTCGTCACATAGGTGACGTCACAGCCGCGGTCCGCAAGCAACAAGGCAAGTGCAGACCCCATGTAGTAGTGGTCGTCGTCGAACAGTAGAACTGACCCCTCCGGCACCCGGCCATCCAGCAGGTCGTCGGGGGTGAACACCCGGGACTGCTGCCAACCTTCAAAAGGTGCGGTATGCCAACGCCCCGTCCCATCCCGGCGCCATCGCGCCCCCGTGGCCAGGATGACGTGATCGAATCCGAATTGCAGCACGTCCTCTGCCGTCAATCGGCTGTCCAGGTAGTGCGAGACGTTCGACAGCTTCATGATCTGCCCAAGGCGCCAGTCCCTGACACGCGCCCACTCTGCCAAGCCAGGGAGCCGGCTCTCAAGGCTGACTCTTCCTCCCAGCTCCTTCGACGCTTCCGCGAGGGTCACTTCATAACCCCGCGCGCCAAGCGTTCTGGCGGCCTCAAGACCCGCGGGGCCTCCGCCTATAACCAGGACCGTTTCCGCCGCGTGGCGCCGAGGGGCGAATTCGGGATGCCAGCCCTTCCGAAATTCTTCCCCCATTGTCGGGTTTTGCGTGCAGCGGATCGGCGCACTGAGGGAGTTGTGGGCATAGCAGATGTTGCACCCGATGCATTCACGGATGTCGTCGAAGCGGCCTTCGGCGATCTTCCTTGGCAGGAAGGGATCTGCGATGGAGGGGCGCGCAGCACCGATAAAATCCAAGACCCCCTGATGCACCTGCCGCAGCATCGTGTCCGGGGAGGTAAAGCGGCCGACGCCGACCACCGGCTTGCCGGTTAATTGCTTCACAAAACGGATCGTTTCTTCCTGCGCGGCTTCCCGCACGAAGCGGGAGCTTCCCATCTCGGTGCTGTAGTCATCTATGGTCACGTCCCAGAGATCTGGAAGATCGGCGAGCAAGGCCAAGGCCGCACGAGTCTCCTCCTCGGGACCGATCTCCGGGCCGGCCGCAGACAGGGAATAGCGCACCGCAACGGCGCAACGATGTCCGACCGCCGATTTGGTTTCCTCGATCAATTCCCGGACCAGGCGAACTCTGTTCTCGAGAGCGCCACCATACTCGTCGCAGCGGGTGTTTCGCTCCCGGGACAGGAATTCGGACAGCAGATAACCATGGTTCGCATAGACGTAGACAATGTCGAATCCAGCCTGCATGGCACGCTTGGCGGCGGCCGCCTGCCAGCGGCGGAGATCGCGGATATCACTGAGGCTCATGGGCCGACTTTGGACGGGATCACAGCTCGCATGGCTGTTGGGGTAGCTTGCGACCCCTAGGGTTGGCTCGCGGCTCGACAAGTTGGCGACATAGCTGCCGCCGTGCCAGAGTTCGACACCGGCCAAAGCACCATGGGCATGAACCGAATCGACCATGCGCGCATGTACAGCCGTATCTTCACCGTCCCAAAGTGTTGCGAAATGAAAGGGCGAGTCCTCGGAGGAAGGGTGCATTGAGCAGTATTCAGTGCACACAACGCCCCATCCCCCCTCTGCCTTGATGCCCCGCATGGCGGCGAGGCTTTCGGGCAGGCGGTAACCCATGCCTGTACAGTGGGGCACCTGATAGAATCTGTTGGGCGCTGTCACCGGTCCTATCTGGACAGGCTCGAAGAGCGTCTGGAATCTGGAATCCTGCATTGCGGGCGCAGTCTGCAAGAACCGCCGCTACGACTGCACCGACCGCAAGGGTCCTGTGTTTTCCATCATCTCCCGATTGCGTTCCGCGACCGTGCCGGGCGCAGGTGCGTCCCAGAGATCGAGCACGGGGAGCGCTTGCCGCAACCGGTCGTGATGGGCACGAACCCCGTACTCCCTATCGGAAAGGATGATGTCGTCGAAGGCGCTCGATTTCATGCCTTCCCAGGCCCACTTGATAAGTTGGATGTCTTCGTCACCGGTCATGTTGTTGATACGGCGATTCAGGTAGCGCGCCAGCTTCATTTCCCGCCGCGCGTCCCGCAACGCCGCGCAGCCGCCTTGCATGCGGGCTTGGCCCTGCCCCACGGGAAGGGTCTGATAATACTCGATCATGTCCGGGAAGACGGTGATCACCGTGCCGGGGAAGAAACCGTAGTAGATCCAGGCCTTCTGCTTGTCCGCCGGAAGATTCGGCACCTCAGGCAGCAGGTTGACGTAATGGCGCACGCTCCAGAGCTTCGTCGGTTTGTCGCCGAAAGTCCCCGTCGAACGGGTAAGGCCGCCGGGCAAACTCTCGTCGACATAAGTATGGCCATAGAGATCGTTGAGACTGGGATGGGCTCTCGGTACGTGATAGCCCTCGTTGTCAACGTCGACGATCGATTTCCAATCCAGATCGAAGTCGTAACGCCAGCCGCGTGCGTAGGGCTCCATCTCCTCAATACGGTACGGCGCGATCTCTTCCGCGAAGGGCGCCGCCATCTCCGCCACGGAGGGCCCGCCGGATTTGAAGCGGACGAAAACAAGGCCCATCCAGACTTCGAACTCGACGGGCTTCAATCCGTACTGCGACTTGTCCAGGCCGGGAAAGCTCCGCGGCATGGGCACGCCGCGGAGCGAACCGTCCAGATTGTAGCACCAGCCATGGAAGGGGCAGGTGATGACTTTGCCGCAGTTGCCGCGCTTCTCCGCAACCACGCGGGACCCGCGATGGCGGCAAAGGTTGTGAAAGGCCCGGATCTTTCCGTCATCGCCACGAACGACGATCGCGCGCTCATCCAGAGCATCGAGGCATTTGTAATCCCCGGGGGCCGGAATCTCGCCGGCGTGGCACACGAGCAGCCAGTTCGGCCGGAAGACGTGCTCCTTTTCCAGCTCCGTCAACTCGGCGTTGTCGTACGCCCAGGGCGGCAGGCCGCCGCGCGCCGCCCCACTCGGAAACTCGGTCACTCCACCATTTTTCTGCATGATCGTCTCCGCGCTAACACCCTGAAGATCAAAGGCAATCGAAGGCGCTTTGTGAATTAAATGAGCGCTCATTCAAAAAATTATTGTAACCCAATATAATATAAAGCAAAATAAGAGTCCATCTTGATTTTCGAAAGAGCGGTTTCGAAATGATGACACAGACGGTCCGCACTGCCCCTTCGCGTAGCCGCACGGCAAATCGGCGGATCCGGCGAAAGCAGATCATCTCCGCCACCATCGAATCGATAAACCGCGTGGGCTTTGCGGAGACGACCCTCGCCACGGTGGCGAAGCTGGCCGGTATGTCGCAGGCAAGCCTGATCTTCCACTTCGGCAGCAAGGACGCCTTGCTGGTCGAGACGCTTCAATTTCTTTCCGACGAGCATCAGGCAGCCTGGAAAAAAGCCTATGCGGCCACGCCCGATTCACCGCTGGCCCGAATTTGCGCTCTGATCAAGACCGACTTCTCGCCCCACCTCTGCAACCGCAAGAAAATCGCTGTCTGGCAGGCCTTTTGGGGCGAAGCCAAGACCCGCCCGACCTACCTGCACATTTGCGACAGCAGGGACAATGAGCGATTCGAGGTGATGGTCCGGGAATGCGGCCGCTTGATCGCGGAGGACCCTGCGGACCGCCGAAACCCTGAGGATATTGCATCGACCATCGACGGACTCTCGGACGGGCTCTGGCAACGCATCTTGATCAATTACAAGGAATTCGACCGCAAAGACGCCTTGCGGACGATGCTGGTTCAGCTACAGGCGCATTTTCCGAACGTTCCTGGTCTGGAAGCAGCCTGGGAATCCGCGGCATTGGGCGACAAGGGATAGCCGCTAGAAGGGCCCGCCAGGGATTTTGGATTTCCGATAACACAATTGGGAGCAAAGCCACCGGAACGAAAACTCCCTTGAATTAACTCTCGGAAATCAATGAGACTGCTAGGCAACGAAACGGTCGCAAGGCGCGAACGCCGCGGCCAAAGGAGTCCGGATCAAGCCGGACGCACACGAGGAGCAAGGAGGCCTCACAGGATGAAGATCTGGAAATCACTAAAGTTGGCTCTGGTGGGAGCATCCGCCCTCACCTTGGCCGCAACGGCTGCGCAAGCGGAAGACCAGGTTCTCCACGTCTATAACTGGGTGGACTACATCGGCGAGACGACCATTGCCGACTTCGAAAAAGAAACCGGGATCAAGGTCGTCTACGATACCTATGACGCCTCGGAGACGGTCGATGCCAAATTGATGGCGGGCAATTCCGGATATGACGTTGTCATCCACGCCGCTTCCTTTATCCCTCGCCTTATCAAAGCTGGCGCGTTTGAACCCATCGATACGAGCAAACTGCCGAACCTGAAGAATCTCGATCCGGAGATCATGGAGGTTCTCCAGGGTTACGACGAAGGCAATACCCATGCCGTCCCCTACATGTGGGGCACGACCGGAATTACCTACAACGTCGATATGATTGAGGAAATCTTCCCTGACGCCCCGATCGGATCCGGGGACATGGTCTTCAAGCCGGAAAACCTCTCCAAGCTCGCTGACTGCGGCGTCACCTTCCTCGACTCGCCGACTGACGTCATTCCCATGGCGCTTAGCTATCTCGGCCTCGACCCCAACACGACCGAAAAGGCCGACTACAAGAAGGTGGAAGAGCTGCTGCTCGGCGTTCGGCCCTACATTCGGACCTTTGATTCCTCGAACTATCTGAATGCGCTGCCGGGTAAGGAGATTTGTGTCGCAATGACCTGGTCCGGTGACTACGCCGTCGCCGCCGCGCGTGCCGAAGAAGCGGGCGCGGACGTCAATCTCGCCTACTTCATGCCGAAGGAAGGCACAGGCATCTGGTTCGATGTCTGGGTCATTCCGGCCGATGCGCCGCATAAGGAAGCCGCCTATAAGTGGCTGGACTTCATGATGCGTCCGGATGTCATTGCGGCAGCGACCAACTACACCTGGTACGCCAACGCCAACAAGGAAGCGACGGCCCTCGTCGATGCGGAAATCGTTGCGGATCCGGCGGTCTATCCGCCAAAGGAACTGCAGTCCAACATGTACTCAACCAAGACTCTGCCGCAAAAAGCGAACCGCACGCGCACCCGGACTTGGAGCAAAGTCAAGACTGGTCAATAATGGCGGCGCGGGCTGCCTTGCAAGCCAAGGCAGCCCGCCAACGCTAACGAATGATAATGGCGCCCGGCCACCCGGAGCCGCCAACAGGGGGATATCATG